>ENA-ORXT01000227-ORXT01000227.1-marine-metagenome-genome-assembly--contig:-NODE-227-length-93752-cov-8.946410_pt1 | contig 93752 bp, 87 predicted proteins | sample MGYA00237868_ERZ511482 | MGnify/ENA metagenome assembly ERZ511482 | reverse complement strand
AAGATTTTAAAATTTATAAGGCAGTGGCTATAAAATCATGTCACCATCTATATGGGATTTTATTTCATCCTGAAATCATTTAACGGCAATCATGAATATTGTTCACATTATCCCAGAATAGTATTTTTATCAGTTTTGCTTCGTTAGAGTCAGAATTGAAAACTATTCTTAGATAAGAAGGAAATGAGTTTGTCTCACTTGATATTCAATAATCTCAACCACATATAGGTCTTTAGAATTACTCTTGCAAAATATTTTTGCTCCACATACTAATATCATTAAAGCAGGTTGTCTTCTAAAAGGTAAAACTTATCATAGGTCAATTTTTTTGATCAATCCACTTCCTTTATTTGTACCAACAAGAGATTGAGAATTGACGATAGGAGTATGAAGAATAAAGCTCCAGCTAAAGAGCAAGTGCAGGAGCTTAGGATACTAAAAAATAGAAGGGCCTAAATAACTATATTTAGCCTAGTCATTATTACAAAAATAAATAGCAAAATAACTTTTGAGTGGTATGCAAAATTTAACAAATTATATACTGTATGAATGTAGCTACGTGGAGTTATACTTTATAGTTGTCGGTTACTTCTTATTTCTATATTTTATTCTAGGTCCAGCTTTTCTGCTAGCATGTAAATTTTTGAATAGGAAAAATATCTTAGAAAAAATTGTTAAACAAGAAGTAGATAGATCGCAAGAGATTCGAGAAATTAAATATTCTACAGGCTCAATTTTGATATTTGGTTTTTCAGCATTTCCCATTATATATTGGATTCGAACGGGGTTCATTTCTTTAGCTCCAGACAATCTATTTTATTTAATTGTTGGACTAATTATATTAAATGTTTGGAATGAGATTCATTTTTTTACTGTTCATCGAATCATGCATCTTCCTTTCTTTATGAAAAATGTGCATAAAGTCCATCATCAATCTGTAATTCCTACGGTGTATTCGGTTTATAGTTTTCATTGGTTGGAAGCAACATTATTAAGCACCGTGCCAATTTTAATCGTGCCTTTTATTTCATTTTCTCCATCTGCGATTGCACTTTATCCGTTGACTAGTATATTATTTAACTACAGTGGGCACTGCAACTATCGATTTGGAAATGGACAAGGAAAGTCATGGAAATTATTTGGCACACATCACAACGAACATCATGTGAAGTTTAAAAATAATTATGGGTTTGTTTCAGACCTATTAGATAGGTTATATTTAAAATTGCAAAAAGCTAGAAAATGAAAAATGTGTATATAACTTCAGCGGGAGCATTTCTTCCCAATAGTCCAATTTCAAATGATGAAATGGAAAGTTATTTGGGAGAGATTAATGGGAAGAAGAGTAAAGCTAAAAGAAGAATACTTGAGCAAAATGGAATAGTTAATCGATACTATGCTATTGATAAAAATCAAAAAAGCACACACAGCAATGCTGATCTTGCAGTTGCCGCTATCGAGGAAGCCATTGGTCGTTCTAGCTTGAGAGCAAAAGATATTCAGTTGCTTGCCACCGGGACGACCCAAGGTGATTTGCCAATACCTGGTTTTGCAAGTATGGTGCATGCTGGATTAGATTTTAATACCTGTGAGGTTGCCAGTTTTCAATCCGTTTGTGCAAGTAGTATGATGGCTTTGAAAAATGCATATGCTCAAATATTAAGTGGTCAAAAAGAAAATGCAGTATGTGTTGGCTCCGAGTTTGCCTCGCGCTTATTCAAAGCTAGTAGGTTCGAAGCTCAAAAATTGAAATCGGTAGCATTTGATACAGAGTTTCTGAGGTGGATGCTATCGGATGGAGCCGGTGCTTTTGTTCTTGAGGATAAAGCATCTGCTACAGGGATATCGTTAAAAATAGAATGGATTGATATTGAGTCGAACGCACACAAATTTCCTGTATGCATGTATACTGGTAAAAATGATAATAAAAATGAAAATGAACCTACATGGTTAGATTATGAAAGTTATGAAAAAGCTTCATCTGCTGGGGCAATAAATTTAAAACAAGATATAAGATTGCTTGATCAGGTTGTAAAAACGGGTGTTGCTCATTATTTTGATCTTATCGATCGTGGATTAATAAAAGTTTCTGAAATTGATTGGTTGTGTTGTCATTATTCTTCTGAATACTTTAAAAAGCCGATTAAGGAGTTGATGGAAAAGGGAGGAGGACAAATAGCAGAAGGAAAATGGTTTAGCAATCTGACAACAAAAGGAAATACTGGGGCAGCATCGATCTATATTATGTTGGAGGAGCTGATGAATTCAGGGAAGCTAGTAGCAGGCCAAACAGTTCTATGTATGGTTCCAGAAAGTGGCCGCTTTATAAGTTCGTTCATGAAACTAACTGTGGTTGAAGACAAAAAGCAAGGTGCAAAAATATATCCTACGCGAAAGGTACAGGCACCAGAATTAAAAATTGAAAATACAGAAACTTCTCAATGGCTAATCAGACAACTGTCGCAAGTGTGGGTTGAATTTGAGACAGATTTATTAAAGATTCCGATCGTGCAAAAGATTCATAGCGGGACGTTAAGTTTGGATGATTATAAATTACTATTAATGGATCTCCGCCAACAGGTTATAGATGGTTCGCAATGGATTTCTCGGGCAGCATCCAACATTGATATCGAAATATTTGAACTGAGATCTGCATTTATTGTGCACACTGCTGCTGAGCATAAAGATTACCAAATGTTGGAAAAGAATTATGTTAATTTAGGTGAACCACTAGAGAAAATTCAGAACGGTCAGCAGAATATTGGTTCTGCAGCATTGACATCGTATATATTTCAGCAAGCAAGTAAAAATAATCCAATTGACTTATTGGGTGCCATGTTTATAATAGAGGGAATTGGAAAGCGTCTTGCAGCATTTTGGGGGGAAATGATAAAAGATCAACTTTCATTAAATGATGATCAAGTTTCATTCTTTACTTATCATGGTGTTGCAGATGAAAAACATTTCGAAAATCTTGAAAAGGCCCTAAGTCATCCTGCGATGAATCAAGCCTTGGCTGAAAGAATAAAAAGAACTGCAAAAACCACAGCTTATTTATATAAGATGCAATTAGAACAAATTGGTAATTACTGATGATTGGATTGATTCTTTTTTGCATTGTCTATTATTTTCTAGCTGGCTTGGCGGTTGCATTGGGATATCACAGATGTTTAACACATCGAGCCTTTCGCATGAAAAAATATTTTGAATACTTTGTTGTTTTTTTGGGATTGCCCGCTGGTACTCCAATTCAATGGGTGGGTAACCATAGATTTCATCATATCCATTCAGATGAAGATAAAGATCCACACTCTCCGATCGTACATGGATTTTGGTATGCTCACAATGGATGGTATATTAATTCACGTAATTCAATGCTATGTTTTCTCTATGCCATTGCAGGTCCGATTCGTTTGTTAATTGATGCATATCTTAGGCCGATAAGTAATCAGCAGTACAATCATTTATCGAAAGATGTTGCCAAGATTTCATTTTACAAATGGTTGAGTAAACCATCAATTTATCGATGTTGTATGCTTTTGCATTTGTTGGTGCCTTATAGTTTTGTTTGGTATTTTTGGGGATTGAAAGGAGTATTTTTTCTTTGGCTGACTCAAATAATTGTATATAATTTAGGAGATGCCGTTAATAGCCTAGGACATGAAGAAGGTGAATCCGAGTATGGTAAAAACAATCAAGCATTGAATCACCCTCTACTTGCATTGCTTACATTTGGAGATGGGTATCATGCAAATCATCATCAATATCCATCAGCGGCAAATTTGAATTTCAAAAAGAAAGGAATTGATTTTGGATGGATCATAATTCTCGTTTTACAAAAGTTTAATTTGGTTTATAATATAAAGTCCATTGAAGGTGGTATTTTAAAAAAAGATTATCATGAGTGATTCAATATTAGATATAAATAAACATGACAAAAGAGATCCAAATCCTTGGCTAGCACTTTACTTAGACAATAGTATTCCTATAAATGATACTACAAAGAGAGCCTTGATGGCAGATAATAATTCGCGGTCTGCTAGATATCTGATGCCAGTAATAAGTCTATTTTCTAAAATTTCAATGTTCTTCCTTCATATTTTTAAGTTCTTTTTTCCTCGGTTATTTGATTCACCGAAGACACTACATCTAATCCTTGCTTGGGGTTTAAAGAATTTTGTAAGTAAGAATGCGAATTTATTGATCTTCAGACACTTCCATGTTGGATCAGAAATTCTTGAATTTATAGTTGCAAATATACCGGGGGTAGAAACTAAAACGAGTCCGCTGAAACCTTTAAATTTCGATGATATAAAGGAAAACATATTTCTTGATCATGATCTAAATTTGTACAACTTTGTTATCAACCTGAATCAAGAACTTAAAGAAAAAGGTATTGAAATAAAACAAGCCATCACATTAAATACTGATATGATTACCGTAGATCAATTTGATCATATTGAATTTCCTGATAAGTGGACAAACATTTTAGATTTAAGATCAGCAATTGAGCTTTTTACTCCATTCTATCAGCTCTTTCTTACGTCAAATGATTTTGTCAGAGCCTCAAATTCATTACAACTTGATGAAACAATCGCCATTTATACTTCAAAAATAATGGGCACACCTGGTCACCTAGGATTAGTAAATAATAAGCATCCAATGGTGCCAGTATCAACATACAATGCTGCATATAATCTAGTATTGCATGGTTTAGCTGCAGAGACATTACATGAAATTTTAGTTGAGATCAAGCAGGGAAAGACTGCCGATGGTGTGATTTATTCTGGCTCAATTAAATAGGATGGAATATGACTTTGGTTTTTCCAAACTTCAACTGGGGCTTAACGCTAGAAGGAAGATTTACAAAGACCCAAATAAGCTAGACCGTGTGTCTTTGGTTTTAGCTATTTATGCTATTCTATAGATGAAACATTAAGATTAAATCCTAAGAAAATTCATCTGTTATCACCAATCGATTAAGCTTGACCACTAGCTCTAACTCCATATTTAAGATTTTAGTTATTGTAGAAAAGCTGGCTTAAGCTTAGAGAGGAATCAATCTTAAAATACTCTATCAAAGTGTTGTTAAAATCCTTTCTTTGTATAATAGAATTAACCACCATTGAGTAGTACAAGATACATAAAACAATCGTTAGGCTTTGTATGGAGATCTAGTAAAAAGTGGACCATCTTGCTCTTACTATCTCAAGTCATACAAGCTATTTTGCCTTTGGCAATGTTGTATCTCACTAAGTTGATCGTTGACTCAATCACAGAAATAAAGCAATCGGGAGACTTCCAGATTATATTGACATACATTCTCATTTTTGGAGTGGTACATCTCATACAAGCTCTTGTTCAAAATTACCAGGTACTTATCTCTGAAACTCAACAGCAATTGGTAAGCGATTACATGTCCACAGTAATCATCGATAAGGCAATTTCTCTTGATCTTAGCTATTATGAAAATGCAGCATATTTCAATACTTTTCATCAGGCCCAACGACAAGCATCTTATCGCCCAGTTCAGATTTTAAGGAATTTGACAGACTTTTTAAAGAGTAGTTTATTACTTATTTCCTTGTCTAGTCTGCTGATCTATTTGCATTGGGCAATTTCAGTTATTCTAATTTGCTTTGCATTGCCTATTGCAGCTGTCCGGTGGTATTATTCTCGAAAAATGTTTGAGTGGGAGAAAAACAGAACTGCTTTGGAAAGAGAAGCAGGATATCTCAATCAAGTACTTACTACAGATTCCTATGCAAAGGAAGTTCGAATTTTTAATCTTGGAGAAATTCTTTTAGATAAATTTAAAGGCGTTCGGAAATCACTTTTTGATGAGAAATATAAAATCAACGAGCAAAAAGCAAAAGCCGGTGTTTTCGCCAAAACAGCAGAAATTGTTGCCATGACAATGTCTTATGCCTTTATAGCTTTTCGAACTTTTCAGGGCAGCATCACCATCGGAGATTTGGTGATGTTTTTTCAAGCCTTTCAAAGAGGTCAGGGAGCAATACAGCAACTACTTTCTTCTGTAGTGGGTCTATATAACAATCGCTTATTCCTTTCGCATTTGTTTGATTTATTAAATGTTCAATCAACTTTGCCTCGAGCAAAAAAGCCAAAATTATTTACACCACTTGATAAGTCCATCCAACTTCAAAATGTAAATTTTACTTATCCCAAAACTGACAAACAAGTTTTAAAAAATATAAACCTCAAACTTGAAAAAGGCCAGGTCGTGGCATTCGTGGGCGAAAATGGTTCTGGTAAAACTACCTTGATAAAATTGCTCTGCCGTCTGTATGATCCGAATAGTGGAAACATAAATTGGGACGGCACAGACATACGTGAGATGGAATTACAAGATCTCCGAAAACGAATAAGTGTTATATATCAGGACTTCTCCAAATATCAATTTTCAGCCGGAGAAAATATTCAAATTGGGGATTTTGGCAAGCCACTCTCGGAAACAAAAAGAAAGCAGGCGGCAGAGCAATCAGGTGCTTCTAATTTTATAGAATCCTTTCCGAAACAATATGATCAAAAATTGGGCAGATGGTTCAAACAAGGTCAAGAACTTAGCGGTGGACAATGGCAGAAAATTGCACTGGCGAGGGCGTTTTATAAAGAAGCAGAACTCATCATTTTAGATGAACCGAGCAGTTCCATTGACCCACTTGCAGAGGCTGCCATTTTTGAGAGATTCAAAGAATTAGCAAAAGACAAAATATTAATTCTCATCACGCATCGTTTATATAATTTAAAATTAGCGGATAAGATTGTGGTATTGCATGATGGCGAAGTAAAAGACATTGGAAATCATGAGGAATTGATGCAGACCTGTGAATTATATAAATCAATGGTGGAAAAGCAGGTCAGTGGACTCAGTGAAAAAGAATAAAATGTTAGAGGAACATAAAGTCTAATATACTTTATAAAACACAAGTTTACATGTATAGGTAGAGGATTTTTGAAGGTTCAAACAGCGTTGAATTTTGGTACAAGAATCAGCTTGGTCTTTATCAACTAATAAGCATCTTTACTTTTCGTTCTCAATCATACTTATACATACCCCAACACTTTATAAGTAATTATTCCGACCCATTCTCTTATTATTTTCTCCCATTCAAACATGGCCTGTGCGGTGGGAATCATATCAGTAGGTCTGTGATACTTCCGTTCATAGGATCTTGAATTATGTCCATATAACGCGGTGGGAATTTTTTGCTTGTCAAAACACATTTTTGAGCGTCTTAGGTGGAAAGCAGAAGTGATCAAAATAAATGAACTTGTGTCAAGCGCCTTTGGTTGAATTTCATCCATGAAGTCTTTAAAGAATAAAGAGTGCTCGTAAGTATTTCGTGAATTAGACTCAAAGAACAAAACCTCTTCCGGTATTCCGACTTCTATTAACTGGTCTTTTAGGTTGGTATTTGAATGGCGGCCAAGGATACAGATATTCTTTATTTTCCCTTTCCTGAACATAGATATGGCTGAATTGTATCGATATTGATCTCCTGCAAGCACCAAGCCATAATCATATGTTTTTTCTAATTGATTCACTCTTGTATATCCTATTTCCCACTTTAGCATCACTTCATTTAAAATGATTTCATTAGTCATAAAGAGCAAAATAAACATAGTTGAAAAGAAAGCTATCTTTTTTCTTTTTGGCGAAGTTGTTCTAAAAATATAGATCACTAAAAAGATAACCCAGCAAAGCGGATTAATAAAAAAAAGAAAGACTTTGCTTAAGAAGTAATACATATTTTATTGTTGGTCTACAATGTATCTAAAAATCATTTTAATTCGCTCTTCAATAAAAGTTTATGTTTTGATAAAAAAAGTTTTACGGCTTGTACTCGCAACTGCTGCTAATTAAATGCAAAATATATTGATAAGATACACAAGCTTCCAGAACAGTAATTATTTCATTCTATGATGTACATATCATCATTGTGAAATTGATATATCTGCTTGATTTAATTCAGCTGTAATTGTGACCTTTACTGAATTGATTGTCTAGATCGCAGTATCTAGAAACAAAACCTTATTCATATGCTTCTCAATTAGCTTCTTGATATGATCGTAAAGCTTTTTATTTTATGACGGGCCGTATGAGCGGTAAGAAATTGTTGTCATAAATTCAGTTACCCTATCTATCTTTCCTGTTAATTCAGGATTATTTGTGAGCTGGGTAATAAACTGTGGTGGAGTCCAGGTGAGTTTTGATTCGTTTATTTCTTCAAGGGGATTAATTTGAGGCTGGAGTTGGTGAGTATTTGACATTGATCTAGAGTTAATATAAATAATATATATATGAATTATAAATATATGTTTTATTGAACAAAATCTGCATTTAATTGAATCAAATTAGGTCGAAAATTTGCTCTAAGGGTTGTACCAAGCAAAAAAGTGTAGAACTAGTAACTACTTCTAATTCAAAATTATATCGAGAGGATACGCTGAAGCATCATTATCTGAGGGGCGGGCATAGAATGAATGATCAACTGCAGACAGAATTTTAAAAAAGCCGACCCAGCCAGCTGTGACAAGAACTTTGATTATATTCATGTGATAGGCTACATATTATCAAAGTGTGTGTTGATGTAGTCTGCGTGATTTAAATATAGTTGAAAGTGTCTTAACCTCTGCTGAATGGATCGTCTGGTTTGCACCCATTTTTGTGGCATTTTCTTTAGATAACTTTGATATCGTTTTAGCTTACTATCAATATGATCCAAATCAAAAACGGAGGAAGCCAATGTACCATTCAAATCAGAATATTTCATCCGGTATTCATTGATTAAAATTAAGGGATCTTTTTGATCCTTAGGTGGGTTCCCCGTCTGAGGTGGTTGGTAGCCCGGACGTTTCCCTCCAGTTAATAGATCGTTGTGTAGATATTTTTTGAGACCCTTTTTGATCATGTTGCGCTGCTCTTGTCCCACAAAAAATTCCCGAGGCAAACGTGCACAAAACTCAACAAGGTCTGCATCCATCAGTGGAAACATATAGTCGATTCCATAATAGCGAGATAAAAAATTCCACATATCAGATCTGATCATGAAATAGCTTTTCTGTAAGGTCTTCAAGCGATATTCATAAGTTGATGGAAACCAGTATAGACTGATCAGATTTCCTAGCGCTAAGTCAGGTACGACAGCTCGGAAATTAGGATGGTACCACTTATGTTTTTCTGTGAACGGTTGCATCATTAAAGTACTTGTGATGCTATCTAGTCTTGGACCGTCCTTACCTAGGATACCTCTAGCTAAAAAAGTTAATTTCCTTTTGAGATATATATCTCTATACATAAAACGACGTGCTTGTGTATCACTACTAATTTTGCGATTAGACTTCTGGTGTCCATGACCATAACTGGCGAGCTCATCCCCTCCCACTCCTGAAAGTAAGTAAGGTATTTTTTTTGAAGATAGGTCTTGACAAATGCGCCCTTCAGGGCTGTCATGCTTGACTAGGTGCCAGTTACCCGCAGAGCGGATTGGTGTGGCGAGATTTTGATTATAGCTAAGTGTATGACTCTTACATATCGAGATATTTGGATAATGCTCGACGTACTTGCGCAAATAACCATTTTCATAGGTTGGATGGTCATCTGGAGCATCTGGCTTTACATGTGCATAGGCATGGATTGTGTCGTGCTTAGATTGAGCGAGCAAGGCAGTGATGGATCCACTATCTATCCCTCCACTTAGATGGACTGCCATTTTAGAATCGTGTGCGTAACATCGATCTACTCCTTGCTTGATCAGTGAACCAAGGATATCACAGGCTTCTTCATAGCTTCCTTCAAAAGGACTATCTTCTAGGTCTGTGAATGACCAATATTTAATCAGCTCATATTGTCCATTTCGGTACTCTAATAAATGACCCGGTGGTATCCGCATGATACCTGCAAAGGGTGTATATGGTGTGCGGTCTCCTTTACCTATGCCACCAGTACCATAATATCCCTCGGCATGCAACTTCTTGCTTTTTAGATATGGTAGCAGGTCATCTACTACCTGCGATACCTGAAGCATTCCATCCTGAATAGTATAGAAAAGGGGATATAAGGCAAAACGATCTACCACATGAAGCTGATAGTGCGGTCTGGTATATGAGAATAAAAAACCACTGCGCTGCTGCTTTATGACATCCAATAATTTTTTTCTATCACCCGTGTCGCTCGCAGCAATCATGGCCGTTGAATCTACAATGCCTCTAACCATGATGGATTGTGTTTCCGTAGGTTGAGTGTTTGAGGTTCTAGACATATATTTGACTGATCTTAGATAGGGACTTCATATATATTATTCTAACTATTTGCATTTTGTATAAATTCATCCATTGCATCTGCAAATTCTTCTATCGCAAAATTGCTTGGACGTTTCACTAGGTAAACTGAAACGTCTTTTAATAGTTTGGTTATAAAACTCCAAAGTTTACCTTCGAGTCCCATTCCTTTTATCATTCGTTCTCGAAAAATTTGATGTCTGAACCTTTGTAATTTTTCAATTCCAAAAAGCTCTCTCTTTGATAATGCTTCTTCATTATTCGTCCTCTGTAATATAAAGATGGACCGCAATTTTTGATCAGAAGAAACAAGATCTGCTGCATTGATTTCAAATTGAAATTTATCTTTTCTTAAAATTACTTCTTTGGGATTTGAAAGAAAGTCCTTCGAAACTATACTATCTAAAGCATCTTGCCAAAGTCGCATTATTTTTAATCCTGGCTTGGCTACCCATCCATCTTCTCCAAATGGAAATAGGACACACTTATCATCGCTGAATAAATGATATCCTTTGCCTTTAAGGTGGGCTGCTAAAGTTGATTTTCCAATCCCAGACCTACCGCAAAACAGCACCAGTTCATTATCAACAGATACGGCAGAAGCGTGGATTGGAAAAAAGCCATTATAGTGCATGATTGAAGACAAGCCCGTCCCATAAAAATAAGACAGTAAAGTCTGTAAATACTCTGTGTCTTTGACGTCTATCGTAACTTTCGTGAGATTCTTTTTGTGCTCAACTAAAAACTTACCGTGGTCTTCTCTAAATTCAAAATAACATCGATTTTCATTGAACTTAAATTGACCAAAGGTTTGATATTCTTTTCCCTCAAAAACATCCTTTTCTAAAATTTCCCCCATTTCAACATAGACATCTATGTGCTCTGGTTTGGCTATAGCCAAAAAAGCATCTAACTCAATAGATGAAGATACCTTCAGATGAAACAGGGAATAGTAAAACAATTTGAGACAATTATATTATACGGTGAGAAGTACCTTACGTTCAATTAAATCTTCAATGATGGGCGTGACATCATTTTTACAAGTTTCATAATCCACCGTGTATATGTCGACTAACTTATTGATCAAATGATCAAGTGACATATCTTCTTCTAATAACTCCCAGATATGAGTGGTTGTAGGATCCATGCCAAAATAATCTGCAGTTTCAACATGCATTAAAACCATTTCATTGTCCAATTTGGCGTGCAGGTATTGTGTTTGATTTCTGGTGAGAATTCCTTCTATCATTGTTCTATTAATTTATAAAAAAAATGGCTAAGAACTCACTAATAGATAAGCCACTAATTTTTAATGAAATAAGACCTTTGCAATATCAAAATAAAAGATAATAATTTACACTTTAATATGTGGCATTCCTTAAGTAATTACAAAAATTAATTGATGAAGTTTAAACAGCTATGGTCTTTCAATTATATTATTAGTTGAAGAGATGATAGTTTATAACTTTCCAATAAAATCTAAATCGTCTTAACTCATGCTTTATAGATATCCAAATTGTTTCATCATTTCCCCATGCTTTTCTATAATTTTATCTCGTTGCTCCTCCGTAAGTTCCTCTTTATGACCCCCGACTTTTCCTTTACGGAAAAAACTAGGGCTTTTATAACTTTTTTCTTTAAAGCCATGTTCGCTCTCCAATTTTTTTATCCTGTCAAATTGTGTCAATTCAATAGCCTCTTGGATCTGATCTTCTGTGGCGACAATGCCCATCGCTGAAACTACTTTTGAAAAGGTTTCTAACGCCTTGAGTTTCATATCTTCATATCTCACCGTTACTACCTTGATCTTTTTTTGATCTTGCCAGCTTTTTACATGACCACTCCAACTATACATCAACTGTGGAAACTGATTATTGATGTTTAGACCGTTTGCCTGCCTTGCAAGATATCCATTATCATTGTTCATAGATTTGATGGCCTTATCGATATCACAATTCATGTGATTGGCATAGGAGGCTACCACATCCAAAGGATTTCTAATCAGATAAATAGCTAGGTCACTCACCTCATCGGGTATGATGGGTTCTCCTTTACTATTATGACTGTAGGCATCATGGATCTTACAGTAAAGTAGTTTTTCAGACTGGCTTGCATAATGTCGTATGATCCGTGGCATTCTGTTTTTGATCTCCCGTTCATCGAGTAATCTCCCATCGATATCAAAGGTGATATCAAATAATCTACGAGAAGAAAATATCCCATCCGTATGAAGATCATTGATCTTCACTTCTTGATCTATCAGCGCTGATAAGAAGCATCTAAACCAGGTATTCCCAGATTTTGGAAATGATGCTAACCATATTATTCTACCTTTTCGCTGGGCAAGTTGTTCTTGGATATCACTCATTCCTCTATTGTTTCTATGATCTCATGTGTGTCCTTGACGATGATCTCATCATTTAGAAAATCTGCGACTTGACCAGGCTTTGCTACAATGGTCCGAGTAACGCGGATCATCGGAATCGAGCTAAGTATCTTCATCATATATGCAAAATGGTTTGAAGCATCATTGATATGTGGGATCAGATGATCCATATGTGTAAATGCCTTAGCCCATCTAACCTTAGCCATACCAGTGATTATTTTGACTTTAGGGGATTCATCATCATTGTTGATGGTCATCGTGATCACCTTATCAAGAGGTAGACTTTCAGTGCTTACATAGTCCCTGATATCTACCCTGAGCTTTGCGATATTGTCTCTTACCGGATGCATGACCTTAGCCCCTTTCATTTGATCTACTTTCTTTGCCTCATTACTCCATACATCTACAAATGGAAGGTAATTCTTAAGATAAACTCTATTGTCTTCTTCATTCCAATAAAGTAAACACCTATCATCCTCAATGAAAGTATACCCCTTATCTAACAATCTCAATGCTATAGAAGACTTACCTACGCCAGCCCTACCGCATATCATGACGGCGCCCTCAGGACCTGCCACCGCAGAGGCATGGAATACAAATTTGTCATGTTTGAGTAACAGTACCGTCAATACCGTATCTATCAAAAAGGCGATCACATCTCTATTACCAGATTGTTCTAGTCGTTCAATAACTATAGACTCTTTACCCTTTATGTAATACTTGGCTATATCATCAACCTCCAAAAAATAAAAATCACTGTGCGAAACAGAATCTGGTTTGTAATGTGCTCCTTCCATATCATCTACAGGCCTTGTCACTTCTCCCCATTTAATCGAGATACTAGAACCTTGTCTCAATGTAGCTAATGGTAACTCTGGCATTACTACTTCAGAGTCTAGTGGAAGGTCATAAAAATTATACTTGGGCACTATTTATTCATATTTGGAGTGACATCAAATTTTAAGTCTGTTAAATCTTTTTGCTTGGGATAAGTCATCTCTACATAATCTTTTAAATTAGGCAACCAGCCAGTCACCAATATACCATTGATGGTTATCCATGCATGACCTTCCATCTTATCTTTAGGCCTTCCATTCAGGTATCCTAGGCGGAAAGTGCTCTCAATCTGATATGCTCTAAGTATATTTTTAGCAACATAAGATAAATTGAGACACATTGGGTCCCATGGAGCTCTGCGGCCTATGACGCGCATCACATGACTTACATCCCGAACGATTGATTTTTGTTGGGGCGATTGGAGTATCGTTTCTTCTTTATTATTGATCGCTTTACGCAAAAGATAGGACGAATTAAAAATGACAAATCCTTCTATCCATAAAGAGTAGAGCGTCGCCTTAAAGAAGAGCCATTTAAGCCTAGTTCTCATCTTAAGAAAGATTCGTATGCGATGTAAAAGTTTAGCCATTTAAATCATAGTGCGTTGTTCTCCCAAGATAATAGATAATATAAAAAGTTCATTCTATGGTCAACCCATTTTCATATTTCTATATCTATCAATTTCTTAAGGGCGAGTGGATTACGCGTCAGTGTATGCACCCCCCATCCAAAGTTTCCTTCTATAATGACAGGCCCTTTGGGGGTCACCGCCATATCCCACCCTACAGTCTTTATGTGAGGACATTGCGCATGGGCCTTTTGTAAATTCTCTACTACCTCATCCCAATGAGGCACCTCTGTAGATCCTATCCGAGAGAGTAGCCTAACTTGTCGTTCTTCAAGCTCTTTCCCGTTATAGCCAAATAACTGGTCGTGCACCAATCCTGTCTTTGGGTGTATCGGTATGATATTATAAAATTTTCCTCGATTCTCTTTGGGGATTTCAAGTACAGCTGCGATCAACTGGCATCGGTCACCATATAACTCCGTGATCAACCGCATGGTAATTAACTCATTACTTTTACTTAAGTCTTGCCAACTCGGGATATTTTTAAGCAATGGCTGTACTATTAAATTAAAGGTCTTATTCGCTCTTTTTAATTCTTCAATTATCAAGCTCCTTTGTGAAAAGACCTTTTCATCTCCAAGTAGATTTAACTGATGGCTACCATTTGCAAATTCTAGGAGATAACAAGCTCGACTTCTATTGGCGTTTGGCGGTTTGAGGAAAAACGATTGACCCACAGTAAGTATTTTTTCTATGACGGACTCATCACTGGATTGTGGGATATCTAAAATCGTCTCTATGCAAGGGATATTGTTTTTAATACAAATATCAGCGAAGTAGCTTTTATCACTAAGCATTTTTTTTTCATGGTCAGAGATGGTTTCCTTACACAGCATATATTGCCATTTAGGTATCTCGTGAGGATAAATATGCGCAAGAACTTCACGGCAGGGATTTTCTAATAGTCGATATCGAACGATGGAAGGTAGGGGTATGGTATAAGCAAAAAGCAAGTATATCAATTTGACAATTTCCTTGAAGGCAATCCTTTTTCCTTCTCGTCGACTTTTCTTCACAATATATCTGATACCCTTTGCTAAATTGATCCATGCAAAAACTGAATACCAAGACAGTAATTGTAAAAGGTAAACTCCTCTGTAAACCGAAACGCTCTGCTGGGGATATACTGTCCACATAGCTTTCCAGTGATGTCTGGACTCTTCTTGGTTGTGGCCTAAGATTCTAGCCCAAGATAATACGCCTGGTGGTTGTGAAAGTCTTGATATTATCTTCTTAATAAAAGTCATTAGGAACACAATTTATTTATTATGCTCATAATAGATTGAGGTTTAAGTCTATAGAATTTTTTTCTTTTCTAAATACACCATGGTTTGTGGTTCAAAACACAGAATATTCAATCGACCGAGTAAATGTCCACCAAAACGTATATCCAAAAAGATTAATGTTAAAAGGAATAAGGATTGTAGCTTGCTTTGACTAGTGTGGATCGTCAGTGCATAAATCTAAACATTGGCTTTTAAAAGTTTGCAGAAATTAACCAGCTACTTCTCTACAAAAGATACAATACCAACCTAATACGTATTATAAAAAATGCCAAGTATTCTGACAAATTAGCGAATGGCAAAAATATTAGAACTTGACAAGATGTACATAATTATGTACATTTGAGACATGAAGGCAATAACACTCAGTTCTCTAAGGTCGAAAATGAAGTACTATTTTGACTCAGTAACTGATTCCTTAGAAGTATTGATTATTCCTAGAAATAATGACGAAAACGACGCAGTTGTTATAATGTCAATCAAAGAATATAATTCATTAAAAGAAACAGAATATTTACTTTCAACAAAAGCCAATCGTAACAGACTCGAAGAATCTATAGAACAATTAGACCAGGGTCAAACTGTGAAATTCGAAATTGATTAATGAATATAGAGTTCACAAAGCATGGTTGGGAGGACTTTGAGTACTGGGTAGAAATAGATCCTGAATTATCAAAAAAGATAATTGAACTAGTTAAATCAATAAGACAAAACCCTTTCAAGGGAGTAGGAAAACCTGAACCTTTGAAATTTGGAATGCGAGGCTTTTGGTCACGTAGAATTAATCAAGAGCACAGGCTAGTTTATAAAGTTCAAGGTAAAAGAGGGATAGATCAAAAATGCTATATACTACAATGTAGATTCCATTATAAGAAGAATTGAAAACAGCACCAACTGATGATAAGATATCAGCTAATATCCTAGAACGAAATCATTTTGTGACTTAAAAGCATTGGCTAAACGCCTTTAACTTGCTCAAATTTAAATACCCTATTGGTTAGCTTGGCCCGATTGATGGAAAACCGGCAAATGCTAATTCTGAGGTGTTCGTTATCTTAGCTTGTAATGACGAGAGCGGGGTCAGTAATTGAATTTTTTGCAGAGCGGTCCACTTTATTTTTGTTAGATTTTGTGGTTTAGTTTGTTCGTTGGACATGTTGTTATATATTTTCTAAAATAAAATTATTATATCACTGTTAGATTATATTTAATTCAAGACGGACCTTGTCTGATTGTATATGGGGCTACGGGAGGGACATAAGTTACTTCTGTAGGCCTATAAGATTTCCCTTCAGGCGCTGTAGTATTTCCAATATTTCTTAACAACGTTGGCGGAATCCAAGGTAGTCTTTTGATTGATTCGTTCGAGGCCGATGGATCGGAAGTCATATAGTTGAAGTTTAACTGTAAGATAATTTAGTTAGATTTTAAATGTTGTGTATTTTTTCAAGAAGGGCCTGCAGCTGTGACTGGTGGAGGTGGATCGAATTCAGTTGGTTGATCTATAAATTTGCCTTGATGATCAGTTTCCTTTGTGATTTTGGTTATAAAATCTGGGCGTACCCAAGGTCTTTTATCTGAAAGATTGCAAGTTTTTGTGTTGGTAGGCATTCTGTGGAAATATTTGATTGTAAAATAAAGTTAAAATAAACATTGATTAAATCCTAAATTGTTGATCACCAAAAGGCATTGGTCCCGAAGGCTTCACAAAGTAAAAAGCTTAAAAATTTAGATTGTCTCGACCTTCTATTAAGCGTTTTAAGGGAAAAATTTAATCCTAAAGAGCTTGAAATTTTACTTCCTATTCAAATATAAATTTATCGCCTCCGTCTTATTATTAACCTGCAGCTTATGGTAAATTTTATGGATGTGTTGCTTCACCGTTCCAATGGTGATGGTAAGACTTTCAGAAATTTCCTTGTATAATAAACCCTTTGAAAGTAATTCTAGGATCTGTTTTTCTCTGGGTGACAAGGGTAACTCATCGTTCACTTCAGCTTTAGAGGTATGAATTTTTGAAAAAGAATCAATGACCTTACGGGCAATTAATGGATTCATCGGCGAACCACCCTTACTCAAGTCTCTCAAAGAATGAACAATCATTTCTGGCTCATCATTTTTCAAAACATATCCTTTGGCACCAGCCTTCAGACTAGAAAATATTTTCTCATCATCTTCAAAAACCGTGAACATACAAAATTCAGTATTTGGTAGTTTAGATCTTAGTTCAATGATGGCTTCAATGCCACTCATACCAGGCAGACCAATATCAATCAACACCACATCCACCGGATTCCTTAAAAGAAAAACAATGGCTTCTTCTGCATTAAAATAAACCTGATTACACACCAAATCCTCTTCATCATTAATAACATGTGAAAGCTCTATGGCTACGTCCTTTAGATCTTCGACGATTGCAATATTGATTTTTTTATCATTCATAAATAATAATCTATTATCTAAAGAGATATATTTTACTGGTACGATCATAATCACTTTTTTTATTCAAAAGTGACTCGAATAACACTCTAAAGGAATATAACTTTTGTTAGGATCCAGTATTAGGAGTTGTGTCTTTTGAGGGATGCAAAATATCAATCAAGGAATTTACAAAGTGAGCTCCACCAGCGATTATTATGCTTGTCAAGAATATATCTATGAAAGGATACACGACCTCCCCTCCAGTAACATTAAATATATTGCTGAAAAATCGAAAGCCAAAACAGGAAACCATGATTGACAAACCAAAACCAATCCAAGTAAAACTTATTTCATGTTCCTGAATTTTTGCAAGTTGATTTTTCTCATCGTTTTCAGAAATGGACATATTTATTAATTTAAATTTTGCCTTCCTTGCTAAAGATTTTTGTTCTGGAATTACAAGCTTATTTACAAAGCGTTCAATCAGTGTAGCAAGCACAGCATAATTAAGAAGTAAGGTTATCACTTGCTCTGGCCCCACATTATTCTTCAACTCATAGTAGGCATCTCCCATTAAAAAGTAACCTATGGCTCCTATAACAATAGGAATGATAACTGGTAAATAAAAATTACGAAGCGTGCTTCTCTTTTTTTGATAAGTAGTTGAAGTTTCTTGTTCCATGATTTGAAGATTTATAAGGTATTTAATTTTACTTGGACGATTACTCCCGGTTGAGCATTTATAAGATTAAACGCGCCTCCCAGAGTTTCGATTCTTTCTTTCATATTCTGAAGACCATTCCCAAAAGCATTTCCCTCTTGGATGCCATTGCCATTATCACTTATCATCATCTGTAAGGAATCCTTTCCCTGAGAAAATTCAATGGTCACCTTTGTGGCTTCAGAATGCTTCGCCACATTATGTAAGGCTTCTTTCATGACCAACAATAAATTTCTTCTCAAAAGACTTGACAAAGGCTTTTCTTCTATGTGATCTGGTTGAATAAACTCTAAGGGTATATTGACATCGGCCATGTATTCCTTACTCACTCTACGGAGATAGGCAATGGTACTTTCGAGATCGTCAAACTTAGAATTCATTGCCCAAATAATCTCACTCATGTTGGTGATTAATTTCTGACTATGATTACCAATTTTATCCGTGAGTTCTATGTCTTTGGCTTCATTCAATCTTCGCTTGAGCCGATCGTTGAGAAATTTTATGGTTGTCAATCCACCACCCAAGTCATCGTGCATTTCTCCAGCAATACGGTTTCTCTCAATTTCTAAAGCAGCCTGCCTTTTCATTTCCTGCTCTGCCAACTTTAATTGATTTCTAAATCGAAGGTTCCTTAAGTACATGAAGCCAAGTAGAAGTGCAGCAGAAAGGATTGAAAGTAAAATGAGATTATTTCTTTTCCTTTGCTCACTTTTTAAGGAAATAGCAAGATTCTGTTTCTTAAGCCTTTCATTTTGATATAGTTCTTCAAGTTCGGAAGCCTCTTTACTAAACCGACGATGAACTAAATTATTTAAAGTGTCTTCCAATGAAATCAATTCCGGTAGGTTATGCTTTTTTGAAATTATCCAAGTACGTTGAGATAAAGCCATGATCCTTTCTTCCTCCCAATTATTCTTTTCAGAGATGGTAATAATCTTATCATTTATTTCTTCTGCTTCTCTCCACCTACCTAACTCAAGTAACGGATAAACTTGGTTCGCTTTCGCTGTTAGTTCTTTAATAGGATTTTTCGCTTTCGCAAATAATTTTTCTGCTTCTACAAATTGTAGTTTACCTTTTTCATACGATTCATTTTCAACCAATAAGTTTCCTAAGTTATTAATCAGGGTAGCCTTTTGCTCAAAGTTTCTGTCATCAATATACTTTCCAGCTTCAGCATAATAAACGGCAGTAGAATCTAATAAACCCTCGTAATAAAAAACATTCCCAAAGGTGACCAGTGTTTTGTAGTAAAGATTAGAATCATTTAAAGTAGGCAAAATTTCTAAAGTCTGATAACCATATCTTTTTGCCTGCTCGAATTTAGACTGGTCTCGATTGAGCTTTGCAAGTTCAAGAAGAAATTGGAGTTTTATTTCAGAAGGCCTATTTGATAATGCTCCGAGACCTTCATGCAAATAGTAAGCAGCGGAGTCTTGCTCCCCTAGAATTCGACATACTTCACCTTTATTGAGTTGGTGAATAAGAAGATCATCTTTACTCATATTTCGTGAAGGATATGAAAAAAGATGGTCTTTAGCTTCGTTATACTTTCCGAGATCCATTAGACTATCATATACTAATTGACCTTGACTTTGAAATGAAGCTTGAAAGAATAATATGAAATACAAAGTGATCACTAGATTTGTTATCTAGGATCAATTGGTCTATGTAAGGGTTTATGGTGTATTATGCGATGATCATAATCATGTTCCACCACTACATCTTGTGATGCAGCCTTAGGAAGTAAAAAATAAGCGCAATAGATTTTAGAATTTTTAATTGGGTTTAGAATTCCCCCTACATCAGTGCTTGTCATACTCCCTTTTCGGTCTAATTTAATCTCAATTGGATTTGTAGATTCACTAATAGATTTAACATGAAATTCATTCTGTATCTCTATTACAAGTTTTAGTTTACCTGGATTAGAGTCTTGCTCAAAATGTAGCATACAAGTACATTCGTCTTCATTAACAAGTACATTTTTATCTTCTTCCATAATATTGTTTTAAAGGTTAAATAATGAATTGGAAAATCTAAAATTTCGGTAAATACTATTAATCACAATAGCGTATGTAATAAATAATGAAGTTAGTACCTTTCAAGGACAGATACGACCAAGTCTTTTTAAAATAAAAATATTAAAAATCTGTTTTCAATTTGAAAACAAAAAGAGATAGTATTTCTATGTATTTCAGGAATATTTAAAGATAAGCTTCCAGGTTGGAGCTTACGTAGCTTTGGATTTTTCGTCATGATTTTAAAGTTGCTTTTTAAGATATAAATTTTATTTCAATTTTTAAAAGTTCGTCTCTAATTTTACTCCAGAAATTATATTTCAAAAACATTCAACGCTGCCTGATTAGCATATACGCGTTGGGTTGGAATCAAATTTTTAAACCCACTCTTTGAGAATATTTGCCGTTGCTCTTCCTTGCCAAAAAAATGATAATCACCAGTTGTTCCATTATTTTTTATCACGCGGTTCAACTGAAAAATACGAATGGTAGGCCAAGACAACTTCAAGAGATGAACAAGGGTTGAGATAAATCCATGCTCTTTTCTATGCATCTTAATGTGTGTATTGTAAATTTTTAGTGGTGAAAATCCTTCCGTTAAATTAGACACGATCACCCTACCTCCAGGTTTTAAAACCCTTCTCATTTCTTTCACCACTTTCGGTAAAACTTCCTTCGGCAGCGTATAGAGTACATTGTTAGAAAAAATGGCATCAAAAGATTGATCCTTAAAAGGAAGTGGCTCGTGGATTGATCCCTGCATTGTTTCTTGATTTGGAAATTTAAGCTGGAGTCTGTCCAATGCCTCCTTTGAGTTATCAAAACTGGTCACCTCTATTTGGCCTTTAAGAAAATACTGAATATTTCCAGTCCCAGCACCCAGATCCAACAGTTTTAAATCATGGTCTTGCTTAATCAAGGTGGCCATTTTCTTAAGTAACAATTGATAGGGAATTAATTGCAATAGACAATCATAATACTTGAAATACTTTTCCCAAAATTTATGCGGATAATTCATGTAATATTTTATTTTTTATGGTGGAATTATTTTCAATGGAAGGATCTATGACCCTAGATTGAATTTTCATTTGTACAATCTTTAAAGCCCCAACAAAGAACCCCTTTCTGCGAGCTATGAAAACATAGGTGTTGGAATTCTTGACGCGGCCTTGATGAATCAGCAAGGATTGTTTAGGGCAACCGTACATCTTGGCAAGTCCCTTTGAATTGGTGCCGTAAATGACATATGTTTCCTTTCTCAGGTGAACCTCCCAAGCCATCTTCAACCAAACCTTCAGATTAAATAATTTATTTTTTCTTACCGCTCGCTTCATCCAAAAGCAACAGACTTCGACACAGTCTTTTCGTCCTAATAAAGAATTTAATTCAGCAATTTTCAGATTCAACAAAGGTTTGTAAAGTTCTGTACGGTTTTTTATTCCCAAGAATAAACCCTGCAACTAATTCTCCTTCTTTATAAAATCCATAGACCTTTTGATCCTTTAAATATGAAATTGGAACTTCCAAATTGGATATGCCTTCATAACTTTCTTTGAAGGAATTTAGCTGTGAGAATGAACATAGTTTTTTCATGAGGTTTTTTTATTTAAAATTCACGATTAAAGATTAGATCGGGTGTATAACTTTTGTTAGGTAGGAGTGGCTGAATTCCGCTGAGGCAAATGCAGTAATTCATAAAAATGAAAATCTAATTATTTATGAATTACTGCATTTGCGAAAGCAGAATTGACTTTTAATATTTCAGAGCTGAGAGGGAAGCAACGTTTAGCGGGGTGACCAAATTTACCTGTAATTTATTTTCACTAGGTTTTTTCAAGGCTACTGAAATGTTGCCTGCTTTTATCTTTGTAATATAAGCTGGTAAGGCAACCTGACTATAGCTTGTTTTATTGGTCTTAAACCATTTTTCAAATTCGCCTGGAATACTCCTAATATTTTCTACGGTGTAACTTAGGTTAATCTTTTTGGTCGCATTGTTATACTTTGCTGTAGCGTTAATAACCGCAGTCTTCTGAGTAGTTACTTTAATTCCCCACAACCCTTTATAACGAACATAGAAATCACTTTGGAAGCGAAGCTTATTGGCAGAAGCACTAATAAGCTTAGTGGTTACACCTCTATGCCAAACCATCACGTCTCCTTTTCTCCATAAAGGTTTATGCTTACTAGACTTTAAAACTCCATTGAAAAGGGCTTTAAATTCAGAAATTGTAATGGTGCTTTTTACATCAAGTCCCATTGGAATTTCTTCTGGATTCTCGATGGATTCAACAGGATTAAAGGACCAAATTGGCTGAATATTTTGAGCCGCTAGAAATGATAGAATGAAGTAAATTATTGAAACTGTCATGGCTTATGTTTTTAAGTAAATAATGACTCAAAAATGCCATGAGTTAATCTGGTTTCAAGTATAACTTTTGTTAGGTAGTGCTACAAAAATCAAAATTCAAGAAGAATTTTAAGAAAAAAAAAGCTTTCATCTATTTAGATTCTTTCTCGATGAAAGTTATAAAAGCAAGAATAAAATCAGACGCTATCACTTCATCATTTCATTATTCTAGACTGAATGTTGCAAAATTCAGCTCTCCATCTCGAATTACGTTTGTCGTAAATTCAGTCGGAGACGTCCAATTTATTCGATACCATCTGTTCAATGGTCTGTATCCATCACTCAAGGTTAGCTGCTTTTGTTTTTGACTTGAGATATTATAGCTTCCCAATTCTGATTTTCCAGAAGCTGTTGTTGTAAATACCAGATTTTCTCCGGTAGGATCGATGCTCAAATATTCGGTTTCTTCATCACTAACAAATAGTGGAATTAGAGAATTGTCCATCGAATTGTAATAATGAATATCTACTCGATCTATAAAATAAACATTGTCCTCTGTTACAACTTCAACATCTCTCTCTCCTCCAGAAATGTAGAAATTTCCCTCTTGCTTGGGATCCTCAACAAAATCTAACAAATCGAAATTTAGTGGAAAAAAATCAGTGATAACTTCTATTTCCTTTGTCACTAAATCTAGTTTCCAAATATTGTCATACACCTTCTGATCAAAGATCGAAGACCCACCATTATCTTTATTGGACTTAAAGAAAATACTCTGCCCATCAAGGCTGTAATGAAATCCATGAATCCAATAAAGCTCTGGACTATAAACATCATTGTTAAAATCCATATGATCTTCTATCTCATGTAAGATTTCTTTTGTTCCTGTATTGAGATCGTATTCAACCAGATATTAAGAGGAAATTCCATTTGTGCTTGTAAGAATTTGCACGAGAATATATTCTACTGCTGCTACTTTATTACTTTCTGTTGGACTCCATCTTGCACGAGAAGCATTTCTAAATATAAGTTGTCCTTGTGATAGACTACTCATAGAGCTCAGATACCAATTATCAGAAGCAGTACGATACACCATTTGATCAGTATTGTTTGCTAAAATAAAATCCTCCATCGGAAGAGGATTGTTCATAAATTGTGGCAATGGTATTTCTCCAACTATTCCTGTCCTTGTAGCAGAAACTGTATTGAAATCAGGATGACTTCCTTCAACTTTTATTGTAACGAATTCACAATTTTGTAAATTTTCAATGAGGTAAGATCCACTCAGTTCGTCCAGTATCGTCACACTTTCAAAATCAACACCATCAGCTGAGATCAATATTTCTACTGATTCTGGTTCGCAACTTGCTTCTGGATCAGGTGGTGGATCAATGGGAGCGTTGGCAAGATTTAAAAAACCATAGTTTATTAATATTGATTCATTCATCGGTTCTAAGAACAAACCTATCGAATGTAGATGTTTACAGTCCGTTGAGGATTGAGACTCTGCATTCTTGGAACATGAATATTGTAGGATGACGAAGAGTAGAAAGAGTGAACGCATGAAAGTACTTTTTGATTTTAACGTGGTATAAGATAGATTGGTTTGTTGGAATTAAGAAAAGAAGTGTAACGAAATGATTTTCACTTTGAGTCAACGAGGTGCTCTGGCGCGGTCTGTGTTCGAGGGAACGCCGCTTCACTTTGAACCTAGAACTCAAAGGAAAGAACCTTTTTCGGGAAGTAACTAATAAATATCTTTTCTATTTCTAACTTTTATTACATGTACTACCAATATAGTATCTTCAACCGTATAAAGGACTCGGTAATTTCCAACTCTAATTCTATACTTATCCTTTCTTCCTGTGAGCTTGATACATCCTGGTGGACGGGGATCGTCCTTTAGTTCATTGATCTTTTCTGAAAGTCGAAGGGATTCCTTTGATGGTAGTTTTGATAGTTCCTTAATCGCTGACTTTACAACTATTACTTTATACATATTTATCCAGATTCCCTTTCTCTTTCAACTCATGTATAACATCATCCATGGGAACTGACTCCTCATCCTTTCTTGATTCTATGACTAGGATATCCAATATATCTTCAATTATATCGCCGTATTTCTCTATGTCGATTTGTACAAATTTTTTCTTATTCTCTTGATCCGTGACATATAATACTCCTTCCATGACTTCTATTTTTAATTATATAAAGATAACGTATTTTTATCCTTAATGATTCTCTATTCTCTCAAAACGGATGATACATATCTATATCCGCCAGCAGATCCTCCGTGTTATTCGCCAGATACCTTTCTGTACTACCATCCCAAACCCAAAAATTTTCTTAAATCACCCTAAAATTCCCCAGCAAGCGAAACCATCCGTATCTTCGTTCGTCTAACATGTACATTTTATTTTTAAACTTAAACAACCGAGATTAAGATGATTAAAAATCTATTTTTTATTGCTCTATGCAGTTTGTACCTAGGGATTGCATCTGGGCAAGACAACAATGGCACTAAAATTAAGATTAGTACCGCCTTTGGTGATATGATCGCCATCCTATATGATGATACCCCACTCCATCGTGACAATTTTATTGAGAATGTAAAAAATGGTGTTTATCAAGGTGCCCTATTTCATAGAGTCATGCCCAATTTTATGGCTCAAGGTGGAAACCCAGCTTCTATCGGAGCGGCACCAAACGCCGGTCTGAGCAGTGATCAATGTGGAACTATTCCTCAAGAAATTAGAAGGAATCATTTTCATAAAAAAGGATCACTTGCCGCTGCAAGAACTCCCGATTCTGTAAACCCCAATAGAGCTTCTAGTGCATGTCAATTTTATGTTGTGCAGGGCTTTAGACACACAGACGCTCAGCTAGACGCAATGGAAACTGACTCGTATAAATTCCCTGAAATAAATAGGGCTACTTACAAGGTGAAAGGTGGATATCCTTCCCTCGATATGCAGTATACAATCTTTGGAGAAGTGATAGAAGGCTTAGAAGTGATTGACATGATCGGAGCTATGCGGACCGGTGCCGTAGTCGCTCAGAGACCGAATGAAGACGTGATTTTTACGGTCGAAATTTTGAAGTAAAATTTCAAGTCTTTTCAATAAAAAAAAGAGTCTCGATTTTTATCGGGACTCTTTTTTTATATCTATTATTTTGTTTTTTCTGCTTTCGCAAATGCATGATCTGATCAGAAATCAATCTGTCCATTCCAGAGAATGAATCATGTACTCCAACTGCTGCATGCGATCTCGTTTGTCTTTTCCGGGAGCGGCAATAAATGCTAAAGCATAGATGACTTCATTGTCTTTTTCATTTAAGATGCTGTAAGCAAAAAATGGTCCCGCATAAAAATCTTTGGTCATCTCCCAAGTGCCTCTTAATTCTGTGGTGAAGGCTCCTTGTATTTCCTTGGTGTAATCAAAAATTGGTAAATCTTCGTCGTTTACTACCAATACGGAACCTTTCTCGTCTGAAGTTACAAAGGCCTGACCAAAACCGTTGATCCACTTCTTGATGGCATCAGGACTAAGCTGCTTTTGATTAGAATATTTTCTCTTATCAAAAACAAGATTTAATATATACTCGCCGTCATCTTTTCTGAACCAGGTCAGATCTTCATCGCCGATGGCTTTTCTAAAACTCAAAGGAATTTTAATATCCACTCCATATTTTTCGATCATTAATTTGGAGTATGCCATATTCGCCGCATCTACGTAAGCGGATTGACTCAATTGCTTTTCGTCATGCTCATTCACTTTTGTGGCAATGGCGGAAAAACTTCCCGCGATGACCTCCGCAAGTTTCTTTTCTCCGTTGGCGAATAAATAAAATAAGACTTGACCCTTGGCCCATTTATCTTTTCCTACAGAGGTATTAAAGGTCTGATCATTGAGGGACTTCTCATACTTAATCTGACCAAGATCGGTGGCAACCATAGTCGTTGTCGAAGAATTGGTATCATTTAAATCTGCCAGGATAACGTAGGTTCGCAACTCCTTTCTCAGTCCCTGTTCTTTCAACTGCTTCGGCGTAAAATGTCTTAGATCAAAGATCGGTTCTGGCGTAGGCATGATCGGATAAGCCGAGCCAAAATAAAATTTAAAAGTATCACCAATGGCCCCTTGCCAGAGTTCTTCATCGGCTATGACTACAATCTCATTCATCTTTCCGAGTGCAGAGGGTTTTGGACCCAGTTGCGCTCCACCCATGCTGCTCTTACAGGCCAAAGCCATTAGGCAGACGAACAGTAGACTTATGAAGTGAATAGGTTTCATGTATTAGTTTTCTATTTTATAGATGCCAAATCTACAAGAAAAGGTGTGTTTGGGTATTTCTTCGCTATTAAGATACAAAGAATCATTGGGAAAAAAGGTTTCATTTGCCGAAAGGCTAAAAGACCTAGAATAGACCTTGAATGATCTTTTCTTCACTGATTCCCTCTGCTTCTGCCTTATAGTTTCTCACAACTCTATGTCTTAAAACATAATTGGCTATGGCTTTTACATCCTCAATATCAGGCGAGTATTTACCTGAAATTGCTGCATGCGTTTTAGCGCCAAGTACTAGGTATTGAGAAGCTCTCGGCCCCGCACCCCATGAAATATATTCATTAACCTCTGAGGTAGCAAGCTCCGTGCCTGGACGGGTTTTAGCCGCAAGAGAAACTGCATAGTTCAACACATTATCAGCGATCGGAATTTTACGAATTACCTGCTGGAATTCCATAATCTGCTCGCCCGTCAATACCTGATTTAATTCTTTCTTTTGGAAAGTCGTGGTATCCTTAACCACGGCCACCTCTTCTTCATAACTCGGGTAACCCAATGGAATATTAAACATAAATCTATCCAGCTGCGCTTCTGGCAATGGATACGTTCCTTCCTGCTCAATCGGGTTCTGCGTCGCCAAAACAAAAAATGGCTGAGGAAGAATATGTCTGACACCATTCACTGTTACCGACCTTTCTTGCATCGCCTCTAATAAAGCTGCCTGAGTCTTAGGTGGTGTTCTGTTGATCTCATCTGCAAGCACAATGTTAGAAAACAAAGGACCTTTCTTAAATGCAAAAGCTCTGTTCTCATCCAATATTTCCGATCCAGTAATATCTGATGGCATCAAATCCGGTGTAAATTGGATTCTTTTGAAATCTAAGTCCAATACCTCTGCTATCGTGGACACCAATAAGGTCTTTGCTAGACCCGGAACACCGACCAATAAGCTATGCCCATTGGCAAATAGAGAAATAATAACCGTCTGAACAACCTCATGCTGGCCAATAATGACCTTTCCGATTTCAGCCTTAAGTGTTTTAAATGATTGAGATAGTGCATCTACCGCTTCAACATCGCTTTTGTAATTCTGCGTCATTACTCTCCTGAGTTAGTGTTTATAAAGAATGTGCTTGTTTGTTCCTCAAAAATAGGAATAACCATAGACAAACGCCTAGTTGAATTGCTTTGTTATAGATTATACACCAATTTTGCCCTCCAGAAAACAAATTATCCTTAATCACTATGTAAATTTGTAGTAGAAACAAACAAACATGAAAATCACATTCCCTGATGGTGCCGTTAGAACCTATGACGATGGCAGCTCTGCTATGGACATTGCCTTATCGATAAGTGAAGGACTGGCTAGAAATGTTCTATCTGCAACAGTAAACGGCGAATTTTACGATGCTACAAGACCTATAAACGAAGATGCTACCATAAGTCTGCACACTTTTAAGGACAAAGAAGGAAAAGCAACCTTCTGGCATTCTACGGCTCATTTAATGGCAGAAGCGCTAGAATCTATATACCCGAATACCAAATTTGGAATCGGACCATCGATTGACAATGGATTTTATTACGATGTTGACACTGGCGATGTAACCCTTACGCCCGAGGATCTTGAAAAGATTGAGGCTAAAATGCTCGAACTGGCAAGAGAGAAGAATGATTATGTACGTAAAGAAGTCCCGAAGGCGGAAGCCATCAAATTCTTTACAGAAAAGGAAGATGAGTATAAGCTTGAATTGCTTGAAGGCCTAGAAGACGGTCACATTACCTTTTATACGCAGGGTAATTTCACAGATTTATGCCGTGGCCCACACATGCCCAATACTGGCAAGATAAAAGCGGTCAAGTTATTAAGCCTTGCGGGCGCCTACTGGAGAGGCGATGAAACTAGAAAGCAGATGACCAGAATTTATGGTGTCTCCTTTCCAAAACAAAAAGAACTTAAAGAGCATCTCGCACTCATCGAGGAAGCTAAGAAGAGAGATCATAGAAAATTGGGCGCAGAAATGGAGCTTTTTATGTTTTCAGAAAAGGTAGGTTCAGGACTTCCCATCTGGCTTCCTAAAGGAACCCAAATAAGAGAGCGTCTTCAAAATTTCTTACGCGCCGAGCAAGAAAAGAGAGGTTACCAAATGGTCGTTACGCCGCACATAGGTCATAAGAACTTATACATCACCTCTGGTCATTATGAAAAGTATGGAGAAGATAGTTTCCAGCCGATAAAGACACCGAGAGATGGTGAAGAGTTTTTACTTAAGCCGATGAACTGTCCACATCATTGTGAAGTATTCGGACATAGACCTCGGTCTTATAAAGAATTACCGTTGAAGATTGGAGAATTTGGAACAGTGTATAGATATGAGCAAAGTGGAGAATTGCATGGACTCTCAAGAGTCAGGGGTTTCACGCAGGATGATGCACATATTTTCTGCACCAAAGAACAATTGAAAGGTGAGTTTCTTGAGGCCCTTGATTTGACTAAATATGTGCTTAACAAAATGGGCTTTGAAGAATTTACGGCACAAATCTCTTTAAGAGATCCAGAGAACCCAGAAAAATATATCGGTTCTTTAGAAAATTGGGAAGCGGCGGAAGCGGCCATTATTGATGCCACTAGTGAAGTAGATATGGAAACCGTGACGGCGTATGGAGAAGCAGCCTTTTATGGACCAAAACTAGACTTCATGATCAAAGATGCCTTGGGCAGATCATGGCAGCTCGGAACCATCCAAGTAGACTACAATCTTCCGGAAAGATTTGAACTGGAATATACGGGGTCAGATAATTCACCTCATAGACCGGTAATGATTCACCGGGCACCTTTCGGATCGATGGAAAGATTCATGAGTATTCTCATCGAACACACGGCAGGAAAATTCCCACTATGGTTACTTTCTGAGCAGTATGTCTTAATCAATGTTTCTGAAAAATTCAATAGTCATAGTGAAAAGGTAAAACTGGCCTTAGCTGAGAAAGGAATTACTGGATTTATTGATGATAGAGGAGAGTCAATCGGTAAAAAGATCCGAGACAATGAGCTGAAAAAAATACCTTTCTTACTTGTCGTAGGTGAAAAAGAAATGGAGTCAAATACTGTTTCTGTACGTAGACAGGGCCAAGGGGATTTGGGGTCAATGAGTATCGATGAATTTGTAACTCACTTTGAAGGAGAACTAAACTAACTACTGGTTTATTTCTAGGAAGTTAACGAGTTCGGGATATTCGCTTTTTAAAAGTGTTGCATCACTTTTACTTAATTCGATGCCATTCTGATAAGCAACTATTCGTACATCTTGTATGTTTCGATTGGCCAATTCTCGTCGCAATTCAAAGGCTGATTTAAAATCAGTGTATAAGCCGACAAAGTACCTGAACCGTCCAGTCTCAGAATCTTGCTCTATCATTAGATCATTATAATATCTTAGAATTGCATTCTTGTACATTTTCTTTTCCGTCTCATGAACGAAAACTCTGAAGTAAACATCTTCAGTAACGGTTTGGTATAAGGCGTAGCTTGGGCTCAATAAAATTTCATCTATGTTCGGTTGTTCCACCATCGAACTTCCTCTCACATTTCTAAGTTTTATATCAATTCTATTATTGAAGTTTTTAACCTCATTGTACAGATTTACATCCAATACCTTTTTAATATATGGATATGCAGAACCTACACCACGGATAATAATTCTATCAGCAGCTATGCCCTGCTCTTTCAGGTAATCTGAAATCTTTTCAACCCGCTTAATGGAAAACATCATTTCAAATTCTGGAAGGCCTTCTGGCAAGGAATGACAGGTTAAGAATACTTGTGAAAGCGGAGCATCACGCATTTCTAAAACCAAAGCATCTAAAATTGTCTTGTTGGAGTGATTTAATAGATCTTCTTTCGGGCCGTAAATGATTGGCTGAAAACTAACTTTATTTATGTCCTTGGCTAGATCAGGACTTTTATCTCCCTGACCGGAATAAACATCCGTAGGTGCCTTTTTCTTCTTTGTTTTCTGTCTTGGCTTTTCTTTTATACTCGGAATTTCCTCTGATTTTTTATCGGGATTGGTTATTTCCTTTTCATCGCTAGATGCGACCGTCTCTTCAGATATTTCCTCTTTCTTGGGCAATTCTATCGTGGGTTCTTCCTCCTTTTGCTCGACAACCACATCTTTTTTAATAGGTTCTTGCTTTTCTACATCTACAACTTTAATAGGTTCATCTTTCTTTGTAGTCTTTTCTGGTTTTACTGGTGTAACATCTGTAGATTTTTCTTCCTTTGACACTTCAACAATTACCTCCTTCTCTTTAGCAGCTTCATCGATTTCTTTGACTTGTTTTTTCGATGGTTCTTTTTGCTTTGGATTAATCTCCTTCTCTACATATGGATCAGCATAGTCAGGGTCCTTAACGCTAGATCTTATCAATGATAAGGGTTGTCTTGGCTCTGAGCTATGCACTCTGTATGCCTGTCTCAAGAAGACCGTATAGATATCATACCCACCTTCATTATCTAAAACCCTATCAGAAGAAAAGTAGGCTTGAAATCCGTCTTCCTGAATTCTGAAACCAAATTCATTTTTCGGGGAGTTTAGTGGATAGGAGTAAAATTGAATGTTACCCCATTTATCATTTTTTTTCTTGCTAGAAAATATATCAAAGCCTCCAATACTTTCCGTCCGATTAGAGCTAAAGAAAATGTCTGTTTGATCTTCATTTAAGAAGGGGTAACGTTCATCATATCCAGAGTTTATTTCTGGACCTAAGTTTTTTGGCTTAGACCAACCTTTGGAGCTGAATTCAGAGATGTATAAATCATAACCTCCAAAACCTCCCGGACGATTACTAGAAAATATCATTATTTCATCATTCACTAGATAAACATCTTTGTCTCCAGAGACCGCCTTTGTCTCAGAAAAAATGACCCGTTGGTTATGTTTGCTTTGTGAAAATCTATTTAAGTACAATCGATTTCCTCTATCTCCATCCCCTCTCAAAAACACCATGGCTGATCCATCAATACTCACATCTTGCATCATTTCATTCTCCGAACCATTTAATCTTTGGTGTATATAATCTGAGTGCGTCCAGACTCCTTCCAGCATTTCCGCACTGTATAAATCAAAGTGATCTTGTGCCCGATTAGAAGAATAGTAGAATCGGTTGACATAATTGGAACTAGGCACTGGGTTTAATTCATCCGCTTCTGTATTGATGATATTGCCTACATTTTCTACCAGACCTAAATCTGTGGATCTGAACTCCATCTGCATTCCTGAGAAGCAGTGTCTTATATGTAGTGCTACGTCAGGTCTGATTTCCTCATTTGCCTTGAGCTCCCTTAAATAAGTTTTATAAAATAAGATTGCCTCCTCAAATTTTCGCTGGGAATGATTAATTCTTCCCATGTAGTATTTAAGCTCGGCATGTTCATTTCCTTTATCATAAGCTGCGGTAAGATCTGAAGCTGCTTTCTCCAATTCTCCAACGTGATAGTAGCAAATTCCTCGTTTGGCGAGCTTTACTTTATCTTTTTCAACGTTTCTGGCCTGGAGATAATAGCTTAGAGCCTTAGCATAATCCTGCTTGAGGTAGTATTTGGCCGCATTTTTATTAGCGCTCTGGGCAAATACAGAAGCACTTGACACCACCCAAATGATTAAAACAATACCGATTTTATACCCTGATCTCATAGATCAATATGATATATATAAATTTTATTAAGATATAACTACCTCAAAAGTAGCTATTAATTATAGATCTGAGTACTTATTTGATGAGAATCAAATGGTTCTCTCTTTCTCAAAAGACTCCAAATAGTCTGCCACTTTTCTCAAGAAGGAACCACCCAGAAAACCATCAACGACTCTATGATCATAAGAAAGGGATAAAAACATCATTTGCCGTATGGCAATAACATCTCCATCTTCGGTTTCGAGCACCGCCGGTTTCTTCCTTATCGCTCCCAAGGCAAGGATGGCAGCCTGTGGTTGATTAATGATAGGAGTGCCCATTACATTGCCAAAAGTTCCCACATTAGTAACGGTAAAAGTACCGTCTTGAATGTCCGTAGGCTTTAATTTGTTATTTCTAGCAGCATTGGCCAGCCCATTTACCTGCTGAGTTAAACCAACAAGATTATAACCATTGGCATTTTTTATCACGGGCACAATGAGATTTCCAGATGGAAGTGCTGTAGCCATGCCGATGTTTATATTCTTTTTTCGGATAATGTTGGTACCATCAACACTCACATTAACCATCGGAAAATCTTGAATAGCCTTTACAACTGCTTCGACAAAAATAGGTGTGAAGGTTATTTTCTCCCCATATTTTGCTTGAAAGTCTCCTTTAATTGAGTTTCTCCAGTTCACAAGATTTGTAACATCTGCTTCGACAAAAGACGTCACGTGAGGTGAGGTATGTTTAGACATGACCATATGATCTGCGATCATTTTTCGCATTCGATCCATTTCAATGATCTCAACATTAGAATCATCCCCTCTCTGTGCACCAGATGAGACTGGAGCTACGGGTGTATTGATTGGCTGATTCGTTGGAGCTTGCTGAACAGGTTGACTTGTTGTGGAGGCGCTTGAAATTGCCGATGGTGCAGTCGCCAGCACATTGGTCCCTGCTGTTCTTGCTTCTAGGTATTTTAATATGTCTTTTTTAGTTACTCTGCCATTAGCTCCAGTCCCTGGAATGGTATCCAATTCTTCTGTTCCAATATTTTCAGTGCGAGCAATATTCCGAACCAAAGGAGAATAAAATCGTCCATTACTATTAGATGGTAGTTTAGCTGTACCATTTTGGTTGCTGGCTGTTGCTACAACGTTTGATGGCATACTCGCAGCTTCTTGCGGGCTTGGTTGAGCTGCAACAGGAGCTGGTTCTGGTTTTTCAACTGGGGCTACAGGTTCTGGCGCAGATGTTTCTTTCACAGCAGGAGTAGATGCAACTTGCGGACCATCACCCTCGGTTTCAAGGATTGCGATAACCTCACCCACGGGAACAACATCATTCACATTTCTGAGAATCTGTGATATTACTCCTTTTACTGGAGATGGAATTTCAGAATCAACTTTATCAGTTGCTATTTCCAATATCGTTTCATCTTCATCAACTGAATCGCCGACATTCTTCACCCAGTTTAGGATGGTTGCCTCCATGATGGATTCGCCCATTTTGGGCATTACTAGTTCTACTTTAGCCATGTATTAGTAAAAGATTTGGTTAAGCTATTGAGTTACAAATTTACTTAATTCTCCTCTACCAACAAGCGACGGAAAAGAATCAGCGCAAGAATTGCTGAATATTTGATATTCATGTCTCGGTTCTTCGTCAATTTCAATTTTTTTGTTTGAATTTTGTCCTTACTGCCGCAAGCAACCCAGACGGTACCTACAGGTTTATCTGGAGTTCCTCCGCCAGGACCTGCAATTCCTGAAATTGAGATGGCATAGTTGCTTTTGGTTGCCTTGATGCAGCCTTGCACCATTTGTATAACGACTTCTTCACTTACCGCTCCATTTTGAATTAAAGTCTCACTTTCTACACCTAATAGGGACTCTTTTAAACCGTAACTATAGGCTGTAATGGATCCATCATAGACTTCAGAAATACCAGGAGTTTGAACTAAAAGATGGGACAAATATCCTCCAGTGCAACTCTCTGCCACAGTTAATTTTTCATTTCTCTCTTTCAATATATCTCTGATGGATGAAGCTAAGGTCGCGCCATCATATCCGTAGATATACTTTTTAATCCTACTTTCAATCTGTTCAGAAATTTCTAAGATTTCTTTCTTTAAAGACGTCCCTTCTTTTGCAATACCACTTATTCTTACGCGTACCTGAGCTACACTCGGGAGGTAGGCAATGGAGATGCCTTTCGGCAAATTTTCTTCTATGTCTTTTATTAAACCAGCAAGTACTGTTTCACCAGTGCCTGCAGTATGGATTGTTCGATGAAAAATTTGAGCAGCAATCTTTGAATCTTCTAATTTTCTTCGAAGGTCATTACGAAAGATATATTTCATTTCTGAAGGTACTCCCGGCATAGACACAATAATATTCCCATCATTCTCAAACCACATACCAGGGGCTGTACCCATGTTGTTTTCAAGTAAGGTTACTCCATCTGGCATATTACATTGCTCCTTGTGGGCCGGTTGTAATGGAATATTACGCTCGTTGAAATAGGCGGAAATTTTTAAGTAGGTCTTTTCATCAAAGTACATTTTTCTATCCAAATAGCTCGCCAAGGTCTTTTTGGTAATGTCATCATTGGTCGGGCCAAGGCCTCCTGTAATTAAAATAATATTGGATTTTTTAAATAGTTGATCTAAGGTATCGACAATCATTTCCCTTTTGTCAGCTACAGATCTCTTCTCTATTATTTCTATTCCCAAGGCATTTAATTGCTCCCCCAGCCAAGCAGAATTTGTATCTATGACTTGACCGATAAGAAGTTCGGTGCCTATGGTAAGTATTGATGCTTTCATTTCAACAGTATCTTATTTCTCTAAAATTAAACTTTCTCACACCCTTTTCATTTTCCAACAATAACTGACCATTTTCGTTGACTCCTTTGATGAATGCTTTTATTTTCTCTCCAGTTTCTGTTATTATGTAATCTTTTTCTCGATTTCTCAAATACATTCTCGAATGATAAATATGTAGCAATTCTCTCTGGGATAAGACATCCAATTTTTCCAAATAATGAGAAAAACTTCTCATTATTCTAGTAAATAACTGCTGCAAATTGTATTCTGATTGGGTTATTTGGCTCAAAGAAATCGGATTTGGCAATTCTTTTGGGAAATTTGACTCATTTACATTTAATCCAACCCCCAAAACCATTCTTACGATCTTATTTCCCTGAATGGTGTTCTGAATCAGAATTCCGGCCAATTTCCTATCTAAATAATAAAGGTCATTTGGCCATTTAATGCTCAATCCTCCTGCCGTTAAAGGGCTCAACTGCTCCATCACCTCATATAGAGCTAGAGAACAGATCATGTTTAGGTTGAACTGATTATGGGCAAGAATTGAGTTTAAACCGAATTGAATAGAGAAAGTTAGGTTATTATTAGCGCCGCTGAACCATTTTCTGCCAATTTGTCCCTTTCCAGCCGTCTGCTTATAGGTGTATAGCACTATATTTGTCTTAGATATATTTTTTGAAACAGTTTCCACCATATCCTCGTTAGTAGAGGAGGATGTACTTTTGTATATCCATTTATCGATCGAATAATGTTTGAAATATTCTGACATTGTAATTAAAAGAAAACTAAAATTTGAGCGCAGAAAAATTAAAGGTTTCCAAAGCTGCTGAAAATGAGGATTTTATTCCAACAATAATAGATAGTATTCAGGACATCAAAGGGAAAAATATAGTAAAGCTTGATTTACGAAAACTTGAAGATCGTCCGACAGATTTTTTCATCGTATGTGAAGCTGATTCTTCTACTCAAGTAAGAGCAATTGCAAACAATATAAGAGTGCGATTGAAGGAAGAGATTGGAGAGGCACCCATCAGAAGTGAGGGCCTTACCAATGCTAAATGGATTTTAGTCGATTACTTTGACGTTATTATCCATGTTTTCTATCGAGAAACAAGAGAATATTATGATCTTGAAGATTTATGGGGTGACGCAGAATTCACCAACTACGAGAATATAGATTAGAACGATAAATTTAAAATGTAAAAACTCAAAAGGTAATTAATGAGTACAGAAAATGAAAATAAAAAATCCAACCTAAATCCTTATTGGATTTATGGCTTGGTCATTTTAATGGTCTTGGTTTTCTTCAATATGATGAGTGTCATCGGAGGAGGACCAAAACAAATTAATATGGGTGAATTCTTAAGTATGGCTAAGAAGGACCACATCAAAAAGGTCGACGTTCTTAACAGTGAGATAGTCAATGTTTATTTAAAAGCTGAGGCGCTAGATAAGTACCCAGAATTTAAAGACAAAAAATTATCTCTGCCGCAACCGAACTTTACTTTCAAGATAGGAAGTGTAGATTCCTTTATTGATGAGCTTAAGAATTTAAAAGAAAAAAATGGGATAGAAATTTATCCCACCTATGACACTAAAACCAATTGGTTGGGTCAATTATTAGGTTGGGTATTTCCAATCCTCTTACTTATCGGACTTTGGGTATTTTTCCTGCGTAGAATGGGAGGAGGTGCTAGTGGTGCTGGCGGACAAATTTTCAATATTGGAAAATCAAAGGCTACGCTATTTGACAACACCCAGGTAAACGTAACTTTTCAAGATGTTGCTGGATTAGAAGAGGCGAAGGAAGAGGTAATGGAAGTTGTAGATTTCCTTAAGAATCCAAAAAAATACACCGCTTTAGGTGGTAAAATTCCTAAGGGTGTAATTCTTGTAGGCCCTCCAGGAACAGGTAAAACACTACTAGCAAAAGCAGTAGCTGGAGAAGCAGGTGTTCCATTCTTTTCGATATCAGGTTCTGATTTTGTGGAGATGTTTGTGGGTGTCGGAGCTTCAAGAGTTAGGGATTTATTTAAACAAGCAAGAGAAAAAGCACCTTGTATTGTTTTCATTGATGAGATCGATGCTATTGGTAGAGCAAGGGGCAAAGGTGCCATTCAAGGTGGAAATGACGAGCGTGAAAATACCTTAAACCAGCTATTGGTTGAGATGGATGGATTTAGCACTGATAAAGGAGTAATCTTGATGGCTGCTACAAATAGACCAGACATTTTAGATTCAGCTCTTATGCGTCCAGGTAGATTTGATAGGCAGATTGGAATTGACAGACCTGATCTTGTGGGTAGAGAAGCCATCTTTAAAGTTCACCTCAAGAACATCAAAATTAGCGAAGAAATTGATGCAAAAGTTTTGGCTGAAATGACCCCTGGATTTGCAGGAGCTGAAATTGCGAATGTTGCAAATGAGTCTGCATTAATTGCAGCGAGAAGAGGTAAGAAAGCGGTTGACATGGATGACTTCAACTATGCCTTGGATAGGGTCATAGGTGGTCTAGAAAAGAAGAATAAATTAATTTCTCCTCGTGAAAAAGAGATTATAGCTTATCATGAAGCAGGACACGCGATCTGTGGTTGGTTCCTAGAATATGCTTCACCTCTAGTGAAAGTTACCATTGTTCCTAGAGGAGTGGGGACCTTAGGTTATGCGCAATATTTACCAAAAGAAGAATACATTACACGTACGGAACAGTTGAATGATCGTATGTGCATGACCTTAGGTGGAAGAGCTGCTGAAAAAATTGTTTTCAATAAAATTTCAACAGGAGCACAAAGCGATTTAGACCAGGTAACCAAAATGGCTTATTCTATGATTGCTGTTTATGGAATGAACGAAAAGGTAGGAAATGTATCTTTCTATGGGATGCAGCAAGATCAATTTAATAAGCCATATTCAGATGAAACGGCATCTATGATTGATTATGAAGTGAGAACAGCCATTGATGTACAATACGAGCGAGCTCAAAAGTTATTAAGTGAAAAGAGAGAAGAACTTAATGTCCTAGCTCAGATGTTATTAGATAAAGAAGTTCTATTGAAATCGGATGTTGAACGACTGATAGGTCCTAGACCTTATAGAGAGTTTACACCGATCAATAAGAATTCGAAGCAAAGCGCTCCTTACAAGGAACTGTTTGAAAACGAAGAAGAACCTGCAGCTTAAATAATTTAGCTAGGTTTAGGTAATAATTATTATTTAAGGTTAATCCTTGTAGATTAGCACAACATTAAATAAATATGAGTGATAGCATAAAACACGAATGTGGACTAGCCCTCATTCGGTTGCTCAAACCACTTCAATATTACACCGACAAGTACGGGACCTCTCTTTACGGCCTAAACAAAATGCAACTTCTTCTGCAAAAGCAGAGGAATCGTGGGCAGGATGGAGCAGGAATTGCAACCATCAAGTTTGATATGCCTCCTGGTAGTCGGTACATCAGCAGAAAGCGTAGTAATTCTAGTAAGTACCTTGTAGACCTGTTTGATCAGGTCTATTCTCATTTTAATGAGTTAGGTGAGGAACAGATGAATGATGCAGAATGGTTGAAAAAAAACAAGCCTTACATCGGTGAGATTTACCTAGGCCACTTGAGATATGGAACACACGGAGTTAATACTATTGAAACATGTCATCCATTTCTGAGGCTAAATAATTGGATCACAAGAAGTCTAGTTTTGGCGGGTAACTTCAATTTGACCAATGTCAATGAGCTCTTCGAAGAACTTATAGAAATTGGACAGCATCCAAAAGAAAAATCTGATACCGTAACAGTCCTAGAAAAAATTGGACACTTCCTAGACCAAGAAGTTCAGAAATTATTCAGTTGGTTCAAAGCCGAAGGATATACGAATACAGATATAACGCATCTCATCGGAGAGAATTTAGACCTACAAAGAATGCTTCAAAGAGCCTCTAGAAAATTTGATGGAGGTTATGTAATGGCTGGGATGGTAGGACATGGTGATGCCTTCGTTTTAAAAGATCCACACGGAATAAGACCTGCTTTTTATTACAAAGATGATGAAATCGTGGTGGTTGCTTCTGAGAAACCTCCTATTCAAACTTGCTTTGGAATACAATACCAGGATATAAAGGAATTGAAAAGAGGACATGGCCTCATTATCAAGAAAAATGGAGAGGTAAAAGAATTACCCATTAGAGATGAAGAAGTAAAAAAGTCGTGCTCATTCGAACGAATTTATTTCTCTAGAGGTACAGATCTTGACATTTATATGGAAAGAAAAAAACTTGGAAACCAACTGGCGAATCAGGTTTTGGAAGCAGTAAATTTTGATATTGAAAATACCATTTTCTCATTTATTCCGAACACTGCTGAAGTTGCATTCTATGGGTTAATCGATGGTATTAATGATGCTGTAAATTTGCGTAAGCGTGATAAAATAAAGGCTAATCCAAACATGTCTACTAAGGAAATGGATGCCTTACTAAAACTAAAACCAAGGGTCGAAAAGATAGCAGTTAAGGATGCTAAAATGCGAACTTTCATCGCAGATGATGCCAGTAGAAATGACTTGGTTTCACATGTATATGATGTTACTTACGGCTTAGTAAATAATGAAGTTGACACCCTTGTAATGGTAGATGATTCTATCGTAAGAGGTACTACTTTAAAGAACAGTATTCTAAAAATACTCGATAGATTACATCCTAAAAAAATTATAATTATTAGTTCCGCGCCTCAAATTAGATATCCAGATTGCTACGGTATTGACATGTCAAAAATGAATGAATTTGTGGCTTTCCGAGCGTTGGTAAATTTGCTTAAAGCAAATAACAAAGAATACTTACTCGGAGAGACATATGAGCGATGTGAAAGACAATTAAAATTTGATAATATAGAACCTAAAAATGAGGTTCAAGAGCTCTATGATTTATTTTCACTTGAAGAATTAAACCGTGAAATCGCCAATATTGTCAGACCAGTTGATATTTCCGCTGAAGTTGAAATCATCTATCAGACCATTGAAGGATTACATGCCGCTTGTCCAAATCATACCGGTGACTGGTACTTTACAGGAAACTATCCAACGCCTGGAGGTATCAAAGTAGTCAATAAGGCTTTCATAAACTATTATAAGAAAGTAGATGAACGCGCCTATTTTTAAGTGTGATTTTCTATCTTAGATTATTATATATTACAAAATTTTATAATTCAACGTGATGGGTAAAATTTTACATATTTTAATCTACTCCGTTCTTATCATTTCAGTCTTCGTATTCTGCGGGTTCTTTTTCCGGTCGTGCTCTAGCAGTACCGCTAATGATCTTGTTGACACAGCACAGGAAGTGACAGATAAAATTGCAGATTCTGGAGGCGAGGTAATCGCTAGGGTAGAAAATGCTGGTGAAGATTTAGTTGAAGAATTTGAAGGTACTGAAATTGATTATTCCAATAAGGATGATGCTGAAAATGAGGAAAAATCATTTAAGACGAAGCCTAACGTCGAAATTGAAGAAGAACCATTGATTGAACCCGCTGAAGAGATAGAAGAAGTCCAATATCTGGCACAAGATGTCGAAGAATCAAAGCCCGTTATAAAAAAAGAAGTCCCTGAACAATCCATAGGTTCTGATGGTAATTATCTACTTATTGCAGGAAATTATTCTGAGGAATTTAATGCTGATGGAATGGTTAAAAAATTAAAATCCATGGGATTCGCTAAAGCTGAAAAGATTGTTTTTGAGGGATCAAGATTTTATACAGTTATTGCTGGAAAATATCCTACCGCCGACTCCGCTACTTCTGCTCAACGTGGTCTTGGGAATATTGATTCATATGTACAACGAAAGAGACTATAGGTGTGTGGACGTTCATCACTTACGGTAACTGAAAAAGAGCTAGAGGCAAGGTTTAATGCTACGTTTTATTCAGATGAACTGGAGCGCTACAACCCTCTTCCTAATTTTAATGTTGCCCCCACACACTACCATCCAGTTATAACCAATAAAGAAAAAAATCATCTTCGATTGTTTAGATGGGGACTTATCCCATTCTGGGCTAAGGATATAAAAGTTGGATATAAAATGATCAATGCTAGAATAGAAACAATTCTAGAAAAAAACACCTTTAAAAATGCTTTAAAGAAAAAGCGATGTCTAGTCCCACTAGACGGGTTTTACGAATGGAAAAAAACACCTGATGGTAAACAGCCTTTCAGAATCCAGACAATGGACCAACAAATATTCTGCTGTGCTGGGCTGTGGGAGATCTGGCAGTCACCCAAGGATGAAGTAATCGAGAGCTTCACAATCATAACCCAAGAACCAAATGAACTTCTAAAAGACATTCATAATCGAATGCCTGCCATCCTTTTACCCGAACAAGAAAAATTGTGGTTAGACGACTCGATCCCGCCAAAAGATTTACTAGATATGATTGAGCCCTACCCTCAGGAACTCATGAAAGCCTACCCTGTGGACAAGCGTGTCGGTAAGGTGAGCGAAAACGACGAAAATCTTATAATGCCTATCCAAGAAGACTAAATTTACCTTCATATTACTCTTCAAGACAAGTTTTCACTCTTTTATTGTCAAATTAAACCTATTACTGCAACGTCTACACCCAATTTGTTATATTAATAGTAGAATGTTAAATAACTGAAAACTGTGAAAAAGCAACTCCTTTTAGTCCTATTCTGTTTAACAACTGTCTTAAGTATCAATGCTCAAGATCTGCATCATCGAAATAAAGATCTTCCTTGCATCAATAAACACTTCAACATGCACTTGCATGTCTTCCAAGATAGTATGGGAAATGAAAATTTTAACATGGCTGCTTTTAATCGGGCGATCGATGATGCAAATAACTTTTTTTCCCCAATTTGTTTTTCATTCGGTATTTGCGAGATTGATACCATTAAGAATTACAACTTCAATAAGCTCAATCTCCCAAATGAATTGGACCCACTTTACGCTAATTATACTATAGGTAATAGATTAAACATTTTCATTATTGATTCTTTGGTAGTCAATGGTGATCCTAATCCATGCGGCTTAGGAGGAGGAAATAGAGTTACGCTGCAACGAAATTGTTATGGAGCATTAACTCATGAACTAGGTCATGTTTTTGGTCTGCAACATACCTTTGAAGGCACAGAATTAGTGGATGGTTCAGATTGTGATGTAGAAGGTGATACCATCTGTGATACGCCTGCTGATCCATACACTGAAGATCCTTTTATTACATGGATTATCGATTGTGAGTTTGTTTTTGAAGGAACAGATGCCAATGGACAACTTTATCAACCAGATGTTGGCAATATTATGTCCTATTATGGATGCGACTGTGGTTTTACACGCGGTCAATATCTTAGAATGGTTGAAACTTATTTATTTAAGTCCAAAATGTGGTAAGGTGAAAAAAATATTAATTCTAAATGTATTGGTTCTTTTCAGCCTTTCGGCAAATGCACAATCCTCAAATATAGACCGCGGATGTGTCCCCTTAAATGTTCAATTTACTGGAGGCTCACAACCATCCTATTTTTGGGAATTTGGAAATGGATCAACGTCTACCCTACCGAATCCTGAATTTATTTATACCTCGCCAGGTTCGTATACCGTAGAACTTTTTCAAGGCCAAGGAGGTTCGAAAGTTGGTGAAATTATGATCACAGTTTTTGAAGATCCTGTGGTAACATTAATGGCAAGCGACGTACTCGGTTGCAGTCCTGTAGAAATTGACTTCACAAGCAATGTGACCCTTGATCCTGGAATTAATATCACAGGTTATCTCTGGTCTTTTGGCGACGGAGGTAGTTCTGCCATGGAAAATCCAAAGCATACGTACAGTAACCCAGGAATCTATAATGTATCACTGGAAGTTCAAACAGATTTTCCAGAATGTAATCAGACAATTATAGAAAATCAATTAATAAGCATCGATGGCGTTGCTGCAAGCTTTACGATAGATAGTGGTATGGAGTGTGAAGCACCAGCCGTAATTACAATAACTAATACCTCTGAAAATGTGGGAGGAAATACCTATCAATGGGATTTTGGAAATGGTAGTGGTTCTACTGAATATAATCCGGGGCCTTTAACATACAATACCTCAGGTGATTATGTTATATCACTCGTTATTGAAACCCCAGATGGTTGTATCGCAAGTCAAACCAGCAATGTAGTTGTAGGCAATCCGGCATTTAATCTGGTAACTAGAGATACTGTTTGTTTTAGAAGCTTTACTACCATAACTAATAACACCGTCGCAGATTCATGCCGCTGGAATTATACGGGAGGATTTGAATCCACCTCAGGATCAAAAAACCTTGTAGCTTTTTTCCTAGATGCTGGATTTCAAACGGTCAGTTTAACATGTTATTCTGGTAACTGCGTTTCTGATACAAGTTTTATGGTCTTTGTAGAAGACGTTAATTCAGCCTTTACAGTTGACCCATTAGTTTCTTGTTCTGACACCATTAATGTGCAATTTACTGCAGACGATTTAGGCTATCAAGATTATACCTACTTCTATAAAAATGAAAGGCTATTTGATCCTATTTCAAATTTAGAAATTATTTGTCCGCCTCTGGTGGATACAATTTTTGAAAATAAGCCGGATACTACTCTTGTGTTTTTAGAGGTGAGATCAAGTACTGGTTGTGTCAGTTTAGATACAGGGTTTCAGGTTTTTCATAAACCAGTAGCCAGAATTATGGTGGATGCTTTTGATGGCTGTGCTCCACTGACTGTTGAGTTCACAGAACTTTTTGATAGCATAGAATATACAACAACAAGAGAATGGTTTTTCGATGATGGAAGTCCATCAGTCACCACAGACATAGATTCTGTTTTTCACACCTTCACAGAACCTGGAGAATATTTTGTAAAAGTACATACGGAAGACATTTTAGGCTGTCGTGATACTTCTAATGGAGTTTTGATAACCATAGGAGAGCTCATTAACCCAATGTATCAATTAGATAAAACAGAAATCTGCTTGGGCGATACCGTTAATGTGGAATTCCTAAATGATGATCCACGGATAGATGCGCTGGTTTTTGAAACCGATGGCCTACGTTATGATGATTGTTGGAAAGACAAATCCTCTTCGCATAGCTTTATTACAGAACCCGGAGTATTTGATGCCACCTTCGTAGTAGAATATAATGGCTGTTACAATGAGATAACTGAACAAGGACTTATAACCGTTAATGGCGCTAAAGCAAATATCAGCTATATGATAAATTGCGATTCTCCGAATGACGTGATGGTTACCAACGAGAGTTTGAACGCAACAGCATTTGAATGGAAATTGGACGAGACCGTAATTCAGGGTGGAGATCAATTTACAGAAACAATTACTGATGCCGGTGTTTACCAAATTTACTTGGAGGCTTCAAATTCCACTGACAATTGCCCAGTTTCAATCGACTCTGTTGAAATAAATATTACGAATTTGGCCGTCGATCTTGTACTCCCAGAGATTATTTGTTTCAATCAGGAATACAATCTAGATGCCAGTGGATCTATAGGAGTTGATGATTCCTGTATTGCTGGTTACCTATGGAATATTCCTGGATCAAGGCCTAGAGAAAATAACAAGGACACCATAAATCATGTCTTTCCTCCGGGCACACATGAGGTCTCCTTAATCGTTGAAGACATCAATGGCTGCACAGCGTCAACCTCAGAAATTGTTGATGTATATTATATAGAGGCCAACTTTGATGCGGTCTTTGAGGAGTTATGTGGTCCGACACCTGTTGAATTTATGGATCAATCTGTCAGTGATAATCCAATAGTAGATTATAATTGGAGTTTTGGTTCTAACGAACAAAATCCAACTTTTGAATTTCCGGAATTTACCGAGGATACGGTAGACATAATTTTAGCAATTGTGGATAGTTTGGGCTGTATGGCAGAATACGTACAGACCTATCAGACCTATCAACCTTTTTCTAGAATCGTATTAAATAGTAGTCCTGGCATATGTGTAGGAGAAGAAATATTTTTCGTAGCTACTAGTTATACTGAAAATGGTTCCTTCTTAAACTATGAATGGGATTTAGGAGAATTTGGTGATACAACATCTCAAACCTTTACCTTACAATTTAATAAAGCAGAAGACTACACCATATACTTATATTATGAAGAGGACTCTACCGGATGTTCTGGATCAGATTCAATTACTATTTCGGTTATAGATAATCCTATCGCGAGTTTTAATGCGTTTGTTGAAGGAGACCCATTTAACTTCGATACGGAACTATGTCATCCTAAAATTATAGAATTTGTCAACACCTCTCAGATTGATGGAACGCCTATTAATTTATGGACTTTTGATAGTCAATCAAGTATAGAAACCAATCCTAGTTATTCGTTTGATAGAGGCACACATGACATACAATTAATCGCGAGCTCTTCTTTTGGTTGTTCAGATACAGTAACCGCTGAAGTAACTCTAGTTGGTCCTAATGGAGATTTAAATGCTGAGGCCACTGAAGTTTGTTTTGGTGATGAACTTGATTTCTCTGTTACCAATTTAGAAGATGTAAATAGTATAGAATGGAATTTGGGAGGAGGTGCTGTCGCAAATGATGTTGAAGACGTTACCATAACCTTTGATCAAACAGAACCAGATTCTACCTTAACTGTTGATGTAATTTTAAAATCTACAGAAACTGGTTGTGAATACATTGAATCGGTAGATGTCTTAGTGATTGAAGTAATTGCAGATTTTGTTGATAGTTTAGTGGTTGACATCTGCGGAGGAAAGGTTAGTTTTGAAAACAAATCTATCGGTGCATCGAACTACCAATGGGATTTTGGTAATGGGCAAACATCCAACCAACCCAACCCGGAACCGGTTAGATATCAAGAAGAAGGAATCTATACAGTTTCACTTCAAGTGTCAGATGAAAACGATATTTGCCTCAATGAATATTCTATAGATATTCCTGTTGATTTGTCAGAAGTAGATGATATAATGGTTCCTAATGTATTTAGTCCCAACGGAGATGGCACTAATGATAATTTCAATGTTTTATTATCGGATCAACTTGAGGATGTTGTAAACATTAGAGAGTTTAAAATCTATAACCGCTGGGGACAGCTTATTTATGACAATGACTCACCAACACAAGGCTGGAATGGCGTATTTGATGGGAAATTTGCTCCCGCAGAAGTATACTCCTACTATATTGAAATAGACATTCTTGATTGTGGTGACTTTGTTAAAAAAGGGAACCTGACCATCGTACGATAAATCAAATTTGGTTTTTATTTGTACAGATTGTTTACCTTTCCTATTATAATGCCATAAATAGGAAAGCTAGACTTGTGCGATCTTTAAACTACATATTATTACTATTGGTTCTTTTATCATCTTGTGCTGCTCCACCGGAACCAACTATTAAAATCACTAAGATTTTTCACCCATCTGTAACTGGTGGTCAATCCAGCATTAATGATATGGGTAACACAGAGATGATTCACTCTTGGATTGAGCACGGTAGAAATAATGATGCAGCTTTAGTTATTGGAAAAACTCGTAAAGATAAATTTGATGACTTTTTTGTGGTTGATCATGGCAATAACTTCTTTGTAAACTGGGCTGACTTTCCGGCCGTTGTAAACTTTGGTCATCATCCTGGTCGGATGGCCATTCATTGGCGAGAGAAAAGTGGTAAGGGGAAATATGAATACGATATAATGATGGCAATCTCCACGGATGGTGGAAACAATTGGGGAGAACATTTCAAACTACACAATGACAACGTCAAAGCAGAGCATGGCTTTGTGAGTATGGCTTCCATGAAAGGTGATAATACAATGCTTATTACCTGGTTAGATGGTCGAAATATGGTGGGCGAGAATGATGACAAATCCATGGATCAAGAATCCAATAAATTTAATAATAGAGCGATGACCCTTCGCTGCGCTGAAATGGACGTACAAGGGAATGTAACCAATCGGCTTGAATTAGATGATCGTGTTTGCGAATGTTGTGGTACTGACCTTTGCTTTACAGATTTTGGTAATCCCATTATTGTTTATAGAGATCGTACGGATACGGAAGTCAGAGATATAATGTACACGATTCGAAGAGATTCTCAGTGGATGGCTCCACGACCGGTTTATCCTGAAGGTTGGTACTTTAATGCGTGTCCTGTAAATGGACCAGCTGTGGCAAGTGCAGATTCAACCATATTCGTTGCACTTTACTCTGCTAAGGACGAAATCCCCAAAATTCACCTTAGAATCTCTGATGACCTTGGATTCAACTTTTCTAAAACCATCCGAGTAGACAATGGGTCCCCGATCGGAAGAGTTGATGTAGTTGCCTTCGATGGTGACCATGCCTGGGTAAGCTGGATTGAAGAACATCCCGAACATGATGCAGAAATATTACTAGCTAAATTTGATCATGAGAAAAAACTAGAAGAACATCACCTATCCTATACAAGTAGTACTCGAGATTCTGGATTCCCCATCCTAAAACAAAAAGATGGAAGTCTATTCATTAGTTATACCAAGGTTGACAGTATCACTCAACCAGTCCTGAAGAAGATAAAACTTCTTGGCCCTTGATCACGGTTCCTTAGAAGACCCTTTCTATTCCTTTTTATTCTATCTACCTTTGAGTCAAAGATATTATGAAGGCTATAATAGTAGATGACATGCCATTGGCCATAGCCAATTTAGAAGCAGACATTAAAGCATACTTACCAGACATTGAATTGGTAGGCACCGCAGAAAGCGTTGTGTCGGGCGCCAAGCTCGTTAAAAAAGAGAAGCCTGATCTTATATTTTTGGATATAGAAATGCCAGATGGCCTAGGTTTTGATCTGATTGATCTATTGGAAGAACCATATCCACAGGTCATTTTTGTTACGGCTTCAAATGAATACGCCATCAAAGCATTTAGATATTCTGCTATTGACTATTTAATGAAACCTGTAGATCCTGATTTACTTCTTGAAGCGGTCACTAAGTTGAAATCGAAACTAGGTCTCAGCACAAAACAAATGGATCTTGCCCGTAAATCAATGAAGGGTGAGAAAACGGAACAGCTCGCATTGAATACTCAAGATGAACTGAGAATTGTAGAAATAAGCAACATCATAAGATGTCAGTCTGATAGCAACTATACTACCTTTTATTTTCATGATCAAAGCAAAATGGTTGTAACCAAACCGCTCAAGGAATTTGATAGAATTCTAAGTCAGTCCGGATTTATTCGCAGTCATCAATCGCATCTTGTAAATGGCATCTATGTAGATTCCTTTCAGAAGGCTGATGGTGGTTACTTACTTATGAAGAATAAGGAAATGATCCCGGTATCTGTAAGGAAAAGAACAGAGGTCGTCGATTTTTTAAAAAGCGTGCAATAGGAGTAAGTTAATAGTTATAACTTGGACCTAGATCTAATACACAGAATTATGAATAAATTATACTTTTTGATCATTTGCTTGTTTTTTGGTATTTCGTTAAATGCCCAAGAAAATATTGATGGAACACTCATGCATGATAATGAGCTAAGAGAGTATAAATTATTCGTTCCAAGCAATTATGATGGGACCACTGAAGTACCATTAGTATTTAACTTTCATGGTTACACCAGTAATGCCGGACAGCAAATGTTTTATGGCAATTTTTTAAACCTCTCAGAAGAACATGGTTTTATCGTGGTACACCCTCAAGGTCTTTTAGATGCAAATGGTATTACTCACTTTAATGCTGAATGGCAATCTGATGTAGATGACATCGGTTTTTCTTCTGCACTCATCGATCATATTGCTTCTGAATATTCTATTGATTTAGACCGGGTTTATAGTACAGGAATGTCCAATGGAGGGTTCATGTCATACACACTTGCTTGCAGACTGAGCGATAGATTTGCAGCCATCGCCTCAGTGACTGGAACGATGACTATTCCACAACTGAGTAATTGTACCGCCGAACGAGCAGTACCTGTCATGGAAATCCATGGGACTGCAGACGGAACTGTTCCGTATGAAGGTAATGACTGGATGGCAGCTGTGGATGATGTGGTAACTTATTGGGTTAACCATAATAATTGTGATCCTAATCCAGAAGTATCCGAACTTCCAAACACAAATACCACAGATGGAAGTACTATTACAAAGTCTGTTTATACGGGCGGAGATAATAATTCAAGTGTCGAGCTTTTAAAAGTAAATGGAGGAGAACATACCTGGCCTGGAACTGCTATTGCCTTTGCTGGAACCAATCAGGACATTGATGCTTCAGCCGTCATCTGGGAATTCTTTTCACAATATGACCTCAATGGTTCTGTAAGCAACACCGAGGATCTAAACAAAAGTCTTATACAGGTATTTCCAAACCCTACAACCAATGAATTGACCATTGAAGGCTTGGATTTGAATTCACTGATCCAAGTGCATACAATGACCGGTCAAAAAATATCTAGCCTTAGAACAGCAAGTCAAACAGAAACAATTGACCTCTCTCATTTGCCGAAAGGCTCATATCTATTATGTATTACCAATGACTCTCAAAGCTGGACAGAGGTGATATATAAGGTGGATTAGACCTTATAGCTTAAACAATTTTCATTTTCTTCTTACGAATACTAGAAATAGATCTACGTATTCTTTTAGCCTAGCATAACAGCTCACTTTGTGCTGCATCTTCGTAGTGTTCTTTTTATTAAATCAAAAATTAGCATTATGAAAAAGATGATTTGTTTACTGACAGGAGTTTTATTCTTATTTACTCAAGCATTCTCAACCAATCCTATCACAGAGAATAAATCTCTTTCTGTGGTTGCCGGTTCAGGATTAAAAATGAGAACCACCCCATCCCTAGAATCTCAGGTTATAAAGGTAATTCCATTCGGCGATACGGTCTATGAAGTACTTGATTCTACGATGACAGAAACCATCTCCGATCGCATCGAATGGATGGAAGGAGAGTGGATTAGAATTGAACACATGGGCGATCAGGGTTATGTCTTCAACGGTTTCTTAACCAGCCTACCAATCCCAAATTTTGAGTTCGAATTAACCATGGAGGACTTAGATCTTACCTCTCCCCTAGAGTCTTGGATCAACTATAGATTTGACAGAACGGGTGAGCCATCCATTTACGAGACAAAGGATGAAATAAAAATGGTCACAGACTTTGAAGAAGGTCATCGTAAGATTGAGTATGAATCTGAATTCAAGTACAAGGTAGTTTTACAATTAGAAGATGTAGAGGTACATGAAGCATACAACCTTATGAAAGGAATGTTATTGACAGGATACGAAAAAACAAGTTTTGATCAGAAATCAGTTTTTGTTGAAAACAAATTTGGTGAGATCGATAGAATTAAAATTAATCTTGAACAGCCAATTGAAATCAAAAAACTGCGAGACAACAGAGTACAAATTTCCATCATCAATTTCTATGATGGCGATTGCAAGTTATAAAAAAGGTAAGTTCATCTAGATGATTTTCTAGATGTCGCTGGATCACCAAGTTAAAAGGAGTCTTCAAAAGTGAAGGCTCCTTTTTTCGTTATTTAATTATTCAAAAATAATGGAGCGTCCTTACAAACAATTCAATATTGCCTATAGAAACATTCGGCACGGATCATTGGATAAGAATTCAACTCACAATATTAATATAATGGATGTACCAGCTGGTATCTATTTTTTGGAATTGGAGATTGAAAACATGAAGGGTCCGTTAATTGAAAAAATCGTGATTTCGAATTAATAGCCTAAAAAGAAGAATCTTCAAAGTAGCTTACTTTTTTATTCAATAAAATTATTGACAATACTTCATTAAATTGTCTGAATGCTGATGGTTTAGATGTTTCTTAACATGGCAATCTTTATATCTTTACCGCAAGATAAAACTAGACCATGCCAACAAAAACTATAAAATTCAAAAATTCCCGCGGGTTTAACATCAGTGCTAAAATCGAATTTCCATTAACCCAAAAGCCAGATGCTTTTGCGATTTTTTCTCACGTCTTTACAGGCAGTAAAAATTTAAATGCCACTAGAAATATTAGTCGAGCGATGACTTTAAATGGCATTGCCGTTTTACGTTTTGACTTTACGGGATTAGGCGACAGTGAGGGTGAATTTTCTGACACAAATTTTTCTACCAATGTTGATGATATTCTATCAGCAGCTAAATATTTAGAAGAAAATCATCAAGCGCCGAGAATATTGGTTGGGCATTCCTTAGGAGGTGCTGCGGCTATTTTTGCTGGTAGAGAATTATCGAGTGTTCAAGCCGTAGCTACCATCGGAGCGCCTTCAGAGCCTCAACATGTCACCCATCTTTTTGGACTGTCAATGGAGAAAATTGAAAAGGAAGGATCGGCAGAAATCAATATAGGAGGCCGAAAATTCACCATAAAAAAACAATTCATCGATGACATTCAGTCTGTCGATTTACAGAAAATAACGCACGATCTAAATAAGGCCCTACTTATCCTTCATTCCCCTCAGGATAATATCGTAGAAATTGAAAACGCAGCAAAAATTTACCACTCTGCACACCACCCCAAGAGCTTTGTGACCTTGGAGAAAGCGGATCATATGTTGACCAATAAAGACGATGCGTATTATGCAGCCAATGTCATTGCTTCATGGGTAAAGCGATACATACCTATACCGGTCAAAGAAGAATTAAAACCTAAAAAACAGGTAATCGCCAAGCTAGGTTCCGAGGGTTACACTACGGATATAGTCGCCGGAAAGCATGGAATGGTTGCAGATGAGTCTGAAGATCTTGGCGGCAACGATTTCGGACCATCTCCTTATGAATTATTAAACGCTGCTTTATCTGCATGCACCGCAATGACCTTACAAATGTATGCTCGGAGAAAAAAATGGCCCCTGGAGAGTGTAAAAGTAGACATTGCCTTTGACAGAAGCTATCAAGAAGATTGCCAAGCCTGTGAAGATTCCGATAGAAAAATTGGTAAATATGAAGTAAGTATAACTCTAGAAGGTCCTCTAGATGAAGAACAAAAAGCACGACTACTTGAAATTGCTCATAAATGTCCTGTCCACAAGACCCTGTTGACCAATCCGGAGATTAATGTGAGTCTGAGTTAGGAAATCTATTTTGGTTTATTCCTTAATTTATTTCTAAATGTCCAATAAATCTTTAGTATCTCTTATATCAGGGAGTACAGTTTTCAATGGACACCTCGAAAATTGTCCCTAATGTAACTTCAAAATTTTCCAACAAATATGATTCGCTACCTGCTTTAAAATATATTTGAACAGGCGAATCTACCACAGCATCAGAATTAATACTGATTTCAGCTCTGTATGTATCTTGGTTGATATTTGGAATTATTAAATGTGTACCATCACAAAGACAATCATTGTCAAGTCCATCACAAAGCTCTGGAGCACCTAAATAAACAGTAGAATTAGAATCATCGCAATCAATATTATCTACCACGTAACCCGATGGAGCTTGGCAACTATATTGAAAATTATCTAAGTCTCCATATCCATCAGAATCTAGATCAGCATAGAATTGAATTGTTGATGTCTAATATTCAAAAGCGTAAACAGAGCCAAAATTCATACCACCGTCATCATTTAAATATGATGATACTAAAACACGGTTACTGTTATGTTATTAGTTTGATTTGAAAAGAATCAAAAGCCTCAAATCCTTATCTTGCCCTTCGAGTAAGAAAGCAATGGAAAGTATTCAATACATAGATCGCCAAACAGGCGAATTAATTACCGAAAATCCCCCAGGAGAAGGTTACCTAAAATTTTTATACCACAACCCTTTTGGCAAGTTGGCCTTGCATCTATTAGTCAAGCGTAAACTTTTATCTGAATGGTATGGTGGAACCAAAGACAAATCTAATTCTACTAAAGACATTGAAGCTTTTGTTGAAGAGTTGAATATTGATATGAGTGAGGCAGTAAAGTCAATGGATGAATTTAAATCATTCAATGATTTTTTCTATAGAAAATTAAAACCCGAAGCTCGCCCTATTGGTGAAGGTCTTATCTCTCCTGCTGATGCAAAATTAATCGCTTTTGAAAGCATAGATGAAGTCGGGGAGTTTTATGTAAAGGGACGAAAGTTTACGCTTCATGAATACTTTCAAAATGAGGATATGGCAAAGAAATATGTAAATTCTTCTTTGTTCATTTTTCGTTTGGCTCCGAATGATTATCATCGATATCATTTTCCATATCCCGGTAAAGTTTCCGCTAGTAAAAAAATAAACGGACACTACTTTTCTGTCTCGCCATACGCGCTCGAGCCTAACTTTGCAAAAGTTTTTTGCGAAAATAAAAGAGAATATCTGACGCTATCAACACAGGACAAAGGGGATATTATCTTAAGCCCAGTAGGAGCTACAATGGTCGGATCTATTTATGAAACTTTTACGCCGAACAGTCATGTACTAAAAGGAGATGAAATGGGTTACTTTGCATTCGGAGGATCTACCATCGTCATGCTCGTCGATCAATCGAAAGTAAAGATTGATCAGGACTTATTAGATAATACCAAGAATAAAATAGAGACTGCCGTAAAGATGGGAGAGCGCATAGGAGTATAAATAATGACGCCTTTATTTCATCAATCGTGATGACTTTATAAATCACAACAACTGCTCAGTTAGATATTCTGTTTTCCTTCATCAATTATATAAGACGATCTGGGCACCTAACAATTCTTCGGGAATCCCAAAAGAATTAACCAGGGTCCCAGCCATTGGTCTAAGCTCTTGGTTAAGTTTGGCGATCATACGTCTTATGGCTTTTGTTTTATTACCTCCCAGATATTCATTTTCAAGATAGAATCCTTTTTGATCCTGAATGGTCTGTAAAGCATATAAGGCCGATAACTTGTGTAGCACTTCTTTCACGGCTGGATTTTCTACCTTATCAATGGCTTTTTGAAATTCCTCCAAAGACAATTCTTCTGTATAGGCTTTCGCCAATTCCAACATGTGCATTTGACATCGCATATAAGCATCGTTAGGATTTATTCGTTGGCCTAAATATTTTCTCATCCGCTGACTGACAGTTATTAACAATTTCTCCTTTCGATACTTAAATGCGTGTGCATGAAATTTAGGATCTAATAAATGTTCAGTTGACGTATTGCCTGCATAAGCTGGACTTATTTCAATGATCGTTTGAGATAGCTTGCTGGATAGGAATTTTATAACTCCATAAAAATTACTCTCTGATAGGGACTTTTGAAATTCAGTGAGCACGCCTTTTGCAACCAGTTGCAGAAGCACTGTGTTATCTCCTTCGAAGGTTGTAAATATATCTGTATCAGCTTTTAGGTCTGATAATCTGTTCTCATCCAGATAACCTTTCCCTCCGCAGGCTTCCCTACATTCCTGAATGGTCTCCGTTGTATGCCAAGTTGCTAAAGCCTTTAAGCCCGCTGCTTTCGTTTCTACTTTTCTAAAATCACCATCCCTTGGTGTTTCAACCAATTCAACTGCTAATGCTTGCAGAGCAAAGTGATAAGCATAAGTCTTTGCTAATTTAGGAAGCAGTCTATGTTGGTGGCTCGGATAATCCATTAGGATTGTTTCCGGCATCCCATCTTTCGGAGCAAATTGACGTCTCTGCAAGCCATATTTAATGGCAATGGTCAAGGCAGATTTAGCCGCACTGATTCCAGCCAATCCTACGGATACTCTTCCAGTAATTAATGCTCCGAGCATGGTGAAGAATCGACGATTTGGATTTATAATGGTTGATTCATATTCTCCAGCATCGTTGATCGTTCCAAATCTATCGAGTAAATTCTCTCGTGGGACCCGCACTTGATCAAACCAAAACATACCATTATCCACACCATTCAAGCCCATTTTGTATCCACAATCTTTTACGCGAACACCGGGGCTTGTGTCCCCCTTTTCGTCTTTGACATTCACTAATACACAATGAACTCCTTGGTTCTCGCCGTTGACAATTAGTTGACCGAACACAGCTGCCATACTACTATGCAGGGCATTCCCAATGTATTCTTTGCTGGCTTTTTCATGCGGAGTATGAACGATTAACTCGTCCGTTGATGAATCATAATGAATGGTTGTTTCCAGTCCTTTTACATTAGAACCGTGACCCGTTTCTGTCATGGCAAAACAACCTAAGAGATCCGTTTTTATAAGCGGCTCAACATATTTTCTATGATGCTTCTCTGTCCCCAAGCCCATAACTGCTCCACCAAATAACCCAAATTGTACACCAAATTTTATGGTCAAACTTATATCATGATATCCTAACATTTCAAACACTGCCACATGCTCTCCATACTTTGCAAAACCACCATACTCCACAGGGAAGGCATAACCGCTCAATCCTTGCTTAGCCAATTCTCTGCATTGTCTTAAGATTTCTAATCGATACGCTTCTTTATTTTTAATTCCTTTATTTGCGAAAGCGGGATCACGTAAAAGTTTACGCATGCGATTGTTGATAGCCTTGTTGTTCCCATCTAAAACATCCAACATGTCCTCCGCAGAAAAATCAATGGTCTTCTCCTCGATGTCTACTTCCTCATTCTGAACCTTTCCTAGTAATAATTGCTGGCTAGTTAATGTGCCTACTCCTAGGGCCATTTCCATTTCCTCAAGTGCCTTTCTCGTCTGCGGCGACTTCCAAATTTCTTCCTTATTATATCCAATACTCGCTTTCGCTAATTCAAGTCCGAGATTTACCAAAGAGGTCTTTTTAGAATCATCGATGTTCTCCGAATGATTGCGAATGGCTAAAATCCAACTTTTAAAAATTTCGGGACTTGGTGGATCTGTAGGATCAGTCCATTTAATAAGATAAGACCTATCTTCCTCCGTTAAAAATTCTAATTGATCCAATTGTTTATGAATCATCTTCATTTCAGAAGGGCTCAGGACACTGTCAGACCACCCAACGTAAAATAAGGGTAACATGCTTAAAACGCCAGGCGAAAAATTAGTTTTTTTAGATTCAATAACTGCCATATTATATATTAATTAATGCAAAGGTAAGACATTGCTCAATCCAATGTTGACTCCTTAGAATTAAACAGTATTTTTATGATATAGTTATAACGAAATTTAATTTATGGGTTTATTAGACGGAAAAATTGCCATTATAACCGGTGGCTCAAGAGGAATTGGAGCTTCAATCGTGCGAAAATTCATGGAAGAAGGGGCTTCGGTTGCCTTTAGTTACAGATCTTCTAGTGCCAAAGCGGACGCTATTGTAGCCGAATTTCCCAATGCCGCCGATCGAATATTGGCCATTCAATCAGATGCTAGCAAATATGATGAGGCAGAATCACTGGTTAATCAAGTGATCGAAAAATTCGGAACTGTTCATATTCTTATAAATAATGCTGGTATTACTAAGGATACCCTCATGCTAAGAATGTCTGAAGAACATTGGGATAGCGTGATGGAGGTAAACTTGAAATCTGTTTTCAATGTGACCAAGCATGTTATCAAACCAATGATGAAAAACCGACTTGGAAGCATCATTAATATGAGTTCTGTTGTCGGCGTTTTTGGTAACGCAGGTCAAGCAAATTATGCAGCTTCGAAGGCTGGAATTATTGGTTTCAGCAAATCTATTGCAAAAGAAGTAGGCTCTAGAAATATTCGCTGTAATGCGGTGGCTCCAGGATTTATAGCTACCGAGATGACGGACGAATTAGATGAGGCGACTAAAAAATCTTATACGGATAGTATTCCATTAAAAAGATTTGGACAAGGAGATGACGTTGCTAATATGTGCGTATTTTTAGGATCAGATCTTTCATCATATATTTCAGGACAAGTATTGAGCGTATGCGGAGCAATGAATACATAGTAATATTTTCGGTACTCTTATTGAGCTTGGTGTTTCACATTCAATGCAATAAAAGAGCTACATATTTGACGGTACAGACGAAAGCCGAACTTGAACAAGTGGCCGTCAGAGAAACCAAGCAGAAAGATGTAAGATCTTGTGTTGATCCATTGGATTATGCTCCGTATGATACTCTATTGAGACCGTTGAGACGCATTCGTATCAATGTGCATTTTATGGATTCAAAATCTGGCAAGGACAATTTTGGCGAAAAGAAAGGCAGGAGTTATATGAAACAATTAATCGCTAATGCAAATGATCGATTAACACGAAATGCTAAAATGAAAATTCCTGTTGACAATGACACACCAAATTTATCTCCACAATACCAATATGTCGTAACTCCTACCGGACCGAATGATGATGGTTTCTTTTTCCATAAGGATGATGAATTGTCATATTTCTTAAACAAAGGAAAAGATAAGAACAACTACAACCGAGACGTTATAAAAAAGTATGCCATTTCGGATGATACCATCTTGAATATTTTTGTGATGCCTCACCATCCAGATAGTGTAAAGACCGGGCGTTATAAGCCGGTAAGCACTGGGATCGCTTTAGGTACTTCTCTGAAGCTCGCTGGGCTTGTTGAACAGCCAGAAAAGCCTTGGAATTTTGCTACACTTTTGAATCATGAGGTCGGTCATATTTTTGGTCTTCGACATTCTTGGTACAAGAATGATGGCTGTGATGATACGCCTGTTCATAAGAATTGCTGGCAACCGGACGGTACTGAAAAATGTCCAGAGCCAGGATCCAATAACATGATGGACTACAACAATAGCCAGATGGCAATTACCCCTTGCCAGCTTGGTAAAATCCATAAAAATTTTTCCAGTGTAAATTCAGATCTAAGGCAGCTAGTAATCCCAAGTTGGTGCGATTTCGATGGTTCCAAAACCATTGTAGTGAATGATCAAACCCAATGGAGAGGATCTTTAGATTTATCACACAATGTGGTTATTAAAAAAGGTGGGGTGCTTACCATTAAGTGTCGTCTTTCTATGGCTAGAAATTCTTCAATTACCGTTGAGCCTGGAGGCAAATTAATTCTCGACCATTGTAGAATTCACAATGATTGTGGAGATACATGGAATGGAATACAAGTGGCATCCAATAAAAAAGAAAGTGGTGAATTGATTTATATGGGAGAGGTTACCATTGAAAATACATCGAAGAAAAAAATGGGCTAGTTCTCAAGCTCGTGATGCACCAAAACAAAAGATGGTATTTGAACTTGAAAGGTCTCTTCCGTATTTAGGTTTTTCATAAGATACGATCCTTCCATCTTCCCAAGCTTCGTCGGCAGTGGGCTCCAAGACTGATAGCTATGTTTATCCTCATAGCTTAAAACTGGCTGTTCGCCAATAACTCCTTCTCCTTTGACCTCATGTTTGTTACCCATTCCGTCGGTAATGATCCAGTGTCGGCTGATCAACTGAACTGGTTGCCTTTCCGTATTTTCGATGGTCACAAAATATGCATAGACATAATAACTATGGTCAGGATTAGACTTATCTGGTAGATAGCTAGTTTCGACGGTTATTTGTATTCCTTTGGTAATTTTAGTAACCATGTTACATTAATGTTCTAAATCTAAAAAGGTTTCAGCAATGAGTTCTGCTTCTTCTAAGGCGACCTCAAGTAAATCATTTACCAGAACTCTGTCAAACTTATTCTCGTACGTTAATTCTCGTTGCATTTTTTTAATTCTTTTCCCAAGTGCTTCCTCCGACTCTGTATTTCTATCGATAAGTCTTTGTTTTAAAACATCAAAGGATGGTGGTCTTATAAAAACTGCAAGCACCCTATCATCAAACGATTTTTTTATGTTTAACGCTCCCTGAACATCTATGTCAAAGACAATGTGTTTATTTAAACTTTCAATTCTTTCAACTTCAGACTGCAAGGTTCCGTAGAATTGGTTTTCATAAACCTCCTCATATTCAATAAAGGCCTGGTCTTTAATTTTTGTCTTGAATTCATCCAAACTTAAAAAGTAATAATCTTTCCCGTGGACCTCATGTGGTCTTTTCGATCTAGTTGTTGCCGATATGCTAAAGTCAAGCGCATCATATTCTTTCAATAGATGCCGTACGATGGTTGTTTTACCAGCACCAGAAGGCGCAGTAAATATCAAGTGCTTATGTTTGGATTCAGCCTTAGATTGTGTGCTAAATAATGTTAGCAAGCTGCTCTTTAATTTTTTCCAGCTCATCTTTCATCATTACTACAAATTGTTGAATATCTGACTGCTGAGCCTTGGCTCCTAGTGTATTAATTTCTCGACCCATTTCTTGAGAAATGAAGGCCAGTTTTTTTCCTTTTTCAATTTTAGCGCTATTGAGGGTATCTAAAAAGTAGTCACAATGTTGGGACAATCGAACCTTTTCCTCTGTTATGTCCAATTTTTCTAGATAAAAGATAACCTCTTGTTCAAACCTATTCTGATCAATGGCCTCTTCTTTTATCCATTGACTCAAATTTTTATGCATTCTTTCTTTGACGCTATCGATCCTAGATTTTTCTAGCGGTTCGATTGATTCTAAATACTCTTTAATTTTTTTAGCTCTGGAACCTAGATCTTCCTTAAGGACATTTCCTTCTTCAGATCTGAAGTTTTTCAACATTTCAAGGGCCTGATCTGTAGCTTCTCGGATTGCTTGCCACTCATTTTCTTCTAACTCTCCTTCCTCCGGACTGACAACATTAGGAATTCTCATGATGGCTTGAAGAAGATCAGATTGATCTAAACCTAGTTCCGATTGAAGGCTTTTTAGTTCGAGTGCATATTTTTTCACCAATGTGGTGTTCAAAGAATACTCATCAGCGCCAGAATCACTTCCTATTTTTAATGTAACATCAAATTTGCCTCTGATAGCGGAATCTAAAATTTGTTTCCGAAGAATGAGTTCTTTCTCCTTTATATTATTAGGAATCCGCATTCGGATATCAGATGACTTGCCATTTAATGACTTTATTTCAATCTTAATTTGCTTCCCATTTATCTGGGAACTGCCTTTGCCATAGCCAGTCATTGATAGTATCATATGCCTATTTTAGGTTTATTCTGCAATATACTAAATGATAATTCCTGTGTCCCTTTTAAAAATCAAAACTGAAAGAGTACCTCGAAATGTCACTAATTAATTGAAAATCAAGGGAAAAAAGTGAAAATATAAGCACTACTAATGAAGAAAAGTACGATATTTGCGACCCCGAATGCGGGTGTAAGACAAAGAAAATCAACCGATTAAACAAAAAATAAATGAGAAAAGCTGATTTAGTAAACTCGATCTCTGAAAAGACAGGTGTACCTAAAGTTGACGTACTAGTTTCATTGGAAGAATTTTTCAGTGAGGTAAAGGGCACGCTTTCTAGCGGAGAGAATGTTTATATAAGAGGCTTCGGCTCTTTCATAATTAAGAAGAGGGCTAAGAAAATTGGTAGACACATCAAGAAAAATGTAGCTATTGAGATTCCTGAACACTTCATCCCTACCTTCAAGCCTTCAAAGATTTTTGTTGAACAAGTGAAAGAGAATGTAGTTGAAGAGCCAAAGCTTGAAAAAGAGTAAAATCAAAACAATGGCCCTTAGTATAGCTCAGAAAGCATTGATTATAGTGTTTATAGCCTTGTTTTGTGGAATGTACTTTGGCTGTGAAACAACTACCAAAGAAATACAACTTTTAGAAAAGTCTAGAAGTGTAGAACCAATGTACTTAGATATTCAGCAAGAATTGAAGGTAGCCCAACAAACGCTGCCAAAAGAAGATAGACTAGATCTTGAATCATTTCTTGTAAACATTGAGGACAGTGGATCAGATTCTGAAAAAGTAGAAGCATATAAGGGTCTAGCCGGAAAATGGTATAATTTATCTAAACCAATATTATCAGGCTATTATGCAGAGAAAATTGCAGAAATTGAGAATACAGAAGATGCCTGGGCAATCGCAGGAACAACCAACTATCTAGGCTTATCCACTGCAAAAACGGATAATCAAAAGAAATATGCCCGTCAGCATGCACTTTCGAACTTTGAAAAAGCAAGTTCTTTAGATCCATCAAACATGGATCATAAAATTAATAGTGCGCTCTGTTATGTAGAATACCCCGAAGAAGATCAACCAATGCAAGGAATTCTGATGCTTTTGGACCTTGTTAAGGCAAATCCAGAGTCTATTCCAGTGCATATGCAACTAGGAAGATTAGGAGTTAGAACTAATCAGTGGGATAATGCGTTAAAAAGGTTTAGAACAGTTCTCGAACTAGATCCTGACAATAAAGAGGTCCATTGTTACCTCATTCAGGTGTACGAAGCTCAAAATGACATAGCCAAAGCCAAAGAATCGGCTGAACTTTGTCAATTACGATAAATAAGAATATTAAAATTTAAATTATGCCTTGCGGTAAAAAAAGAAAGCGACATAAGATCGCAACTCACAAAAGAAAGAAAAGACTGAGAAAGAACAGACACAAGAAGAAGAAGTAATCGTCTTGCGTAATTGCTGATGCTTATCAGCAAATGTTTGTCATGCCATCCTAATGGATGGTTCTTTTTGAATTTATCTCAGTTGCTATTTTGGATAAAGAGTTAATTATACGAGGTTCCGATTCAGAAGTAGAGATAGCGCTCTTAGAAAATAAAAGACTGGTTGAACTGCATACCCAAGCTAAAGGGGAACAGTTTACAGTGGGCGACATCTTTCTGGGCGAAATTGGTATGCTCAGACCTGATCTCAATGCAGCATTCTTAAACGTTGGTTTAAGAAAGGATGCTTTTTTGCATTATACCGATCTAGGACCTCAAGTTAAATCTCTTCAAAAATTCACCAAAGTTGTTCAAAAGAAACAGTACAACTCCAATAATTTGGACAACTTCGTTATGGAACCTGACAATGGTAAAGATGGTATCATAAATAAGGTTTTCCATAGAAAGCAACCAATCCTGGTTCAAATACTCAAAGAACCAATTTCTACTAAAGGCCCACGACTTACCTGTGAAATTACTTTACCGGGTAGATTTCTAGTTTTAACTCCTTTCGCAAATATTATTGCTATTTCGAAAAAGATTTCTGATCCAGAGGAAAGAACTCGATTGAAACTCCTGGCGGAAAGTATTAAACCTAAGAACTTTGGATTAATTCTCCGTACGGCAGCTAATGGTAAAAAAGTGCAGGAACTCCATGAAGAAATTTCCAACCTTATGGGTAAATGGAATTCTATTTATGAAGAGCTTAGAGAAAATTCGAAACCGAGAAAATTACTAAGTGAGATAGATAAAGCCTCCACAATCTTTAGAGACTTATTAAATGATGACTTCAATAAGGTAGTTATCAATGATAGTAATATTTATCAGAATGTATTGGACTATGTACAAGGGATTGCACCTGATAAGGTAAAGATCGTTAAAAGGTACAGAGGTCAAAGGCCAATTTTCGAGTCCTACGGTATCAATAAACAGATAAAATCATCTTTCGGAAAGACCTCCACAATGAAAAGTGGAGCTTACCTTGTCATTGAATCTACAGAGGCAATGCATGTTATTGATGTAAATAGTGGGCCAAAATCATCCAAACAAAAACAAGAGGCTGCAGCCCTAAATGTAAATTTAGAAGCAGCAAATGATATCGCCAGACAATTGAGATTGAGAGACATCGGTGGTTTAATCATCATTGACTTCATTGATATGAGGAACAATGAACATCGTACGAAATTGTTTCAAGCGATGAAGGAGTACATGAAAAAAGACCGGGCTCAACATACCATACTTCCTTTGAGTAAGTTCGGTCTAATGCAGATTACAAGGCAAAGATTAAAACCTGCTCTTAAGATTGACACAGAAGAGAATTGTCCCGTATGCAATGGGACTAATCGAGTAGAATCTTCAATGCTGTTTGTAGAAGAACTTGAGCGAGCCATAAATTTAATTGTGCAAAATAGACCAGAGTCTAAAATTAATTTAGAAGTCAATCCATTTATTCAAGCCTACTTGAAAAAAGGTTGGTTTAAAAGCAAGCAATGGGAATGGTACGGTGTCTATAAAAAATGGATTAAGATAACCGCCAATCCGGCCTTTCACTTAAAGCAGTTTAAATTTTTTGATGGTTTAAATGATGAAATCAGGATTAATTGATTCCAGTCAGTTCTTCTGAAAAAACCATTCTAATTGCCCCATTGAATTGGGGACTAGGACATGCTTCTAGATCTATTCCACTCATCCAACATTTACTAAAACAAAATAAAGAAGTACACATCGCTAGCGATGGAGATGCGCTCCAACTTCTTAAAAGAGAAATAGATCTTCCAGCCTCTTTTTTTCATAAACTTCCAGGCTACAATATTAACTACAATTCATCTAACATGAGTTGGAATATGTTGAGGCAATATCCTAAGATTAGCAAAGCCATTGTTGAGGAGCATCGGACGGTTGCTGGAATTCTAGCGCGGATAAATGTTGATCTGATAATTTCTGATAATAGATACGGAGTATATAGTTCAGAGCTAAAATCAATCCTACTCACCCACCAACTAAATGCGCCTAAAGCCAATGCTATTCAGAGATCTATATTCAGAAAACAAATAGAAAAGTGGGCAAAACCATTTAATGAAATTTGGATTCCAGATTATGTAGATAAAAAATTAAGTGGTAAAATTTCTGATTATCGGGGGAATCAAAAATTGAATTTTATCGGACCTCTTAGCAGGTTTACTAAAGCTCAAGTAGATGATAAGGCACATGAAATTTTAATCCTCTTGTCTGGGCCAGAACCTAGCCGTACAACTCTAGAAAATACCTTGGCTGATTTACTCAAAAATGAGCGTGTTATTCTAGTCAGAGGAAGCTCTAGTGCATCTCTATCTTCGAAGCTAAAAGATTTCGAATGTTATGACCTTGCAGATGCAGCTAAGATTGAAGCGTTTATCAAAAGAGCTAAATTTGTTATAACAAGAGCTGGATATTCTAGCATTATGGATTTTGAAAAACTCGGCGTGCGTGTAATTATGATTCCAACTCCTGGACAGCAGGAACAAGAATATTTATCAGAATGGCTACAAGGTCAACCAAACTTCACTTTCGTTTCAGAAAATCAATTAGCTAGGCAGCTTCCAAAACTGATGATCTAATTAAATTTTTCCATGGTAAACTTCATACCTATCGCTGCGAATGATTTTATTGCCTCTGAAGCTCTTGATAAGTATTCCTGTAAGTTTTCTTTTTCTTCAGAATCCCATTTTCCCAAGACAAAATCAACCTGCCTACCCTGCTTGTAATCATCTCCGATCCCAAATCTCAAGCGAGAATAATTTTGACCGCCGAGACTTTGAGCAATGCTCTTAAGTCCATTGTGGCCTCCATCTGATCCTTTGGGTCTTAGTCTTAATTTGCCGAAAGGCAGATTTAAATCATCTACAATAATTAATAAATTTTCTCTTTTAATCTTCTCCTTTTGCAGCCAATGTTGAACTGCTTTCCCACTGAGGTTCATAAAGGTATTTGGCTTCAAAAGAATTAAGGTGCGACCTTTATGTTTGATTGAACTCAGGGAACCGTGTGACTTACTTGACCATTCTGCCCCTGCTTTATCCGCCATTTTTTCAACTACATCAAAACCAATATTATGTCTTGTTCCCGCATAATCTGCACCGATATTACCTAAGCCTACAATTAAATATTTCATTTCTGGATCAATTTCTTCTTTACTCGGAAAGAAAATTTTCTTTAAAAAGTTCAACATTTATTCATATTTGACATGATTAAAGTCATATAGCACAAATTTAAATGTCAAAGTTCTCAAATGAAAGCAAAGTAACAAATTGCTTTGCTATGTTTACCATTGTAAAATATAAACATGTTAGTACCTCCACAGCCCAGCGAGTTTAATCCATATTACAAAGGATACATTGATAAGGTCAAAGACGAAGATTTGATGGGCTGTCTGGAAGGACAAAAGCAAAGTTTCAGAACCCTAGTAGAAGAATGGCCTAAAGACAAGCTAGACTATAAATATGCTGAGGATAAGTGGACCGTGAAAGAGGTGCTGACACACATCAACGATATAGAGCGAATCTTTGCTTACAGGCTTGTAACGGTACTCCGTGGAGAGAAAAAATCTATTCCTGGTTTTGATGAAAATGAATATATCCGCAACGCAAACATTAATCATCGCATCATTGAGAATTTTATAACTGAATTTAGTGCTCTTAGAAATTCTAGCATTGCCCTTTGCAAATCTGTACAAGAGAGTGATTGGACAAGGGCGGGAAATTTTAATGGTAGTTCAATGTCTGCCCGGGCCATTGCGTATATGATGCCGGGACATGTAGCTCATCACCTCGATATTTTGAATGAAAGGTATAGATCATGAATTTTTTCTGGTCTGACAGCATTGGCTTTGTAAAAAAGCTGAGCTTAAGTAAAATTTTAAATTTCATAAAGGTCTTTTCTAGCTATTGGCTTAGTAGGGTTTTACGTAAACCTGTCCAATGGGGAGTCCCATTCACCGTCTCTATCGAACCCACCACCGCTTGTAATTTGAGATGTCCAGAATGTCCCAGTGGCTTAAGGTCCTTTAGTAGAGAAACAGGTAACCTGAAAAAGGACTTTTTTAGAACAACCTTAGACGCTATCCACAAGCGATTAATGTATCTCATCTTTTACTTTCAAGGAGAACCATACATAAATCCAGATTTTTTAGACATGGTAAGCTACGCCCATCAAAATGGTGTTTATACCATTACTTCAACCAATGGTCACTTCCTAAGTGATAAAAACGCCAAGAAAACCATTGAATCAGGGCTTGATCGTCTGATAATATCTGTAGACGGCACGACCCAGGAAACCTATGAAAATTATAGGAAAGAAGGGAAACTTGAGGTCGTTCTGCAAGGAGCTAAAAATATTGTAAAGTGGAAGCAAGAGCTTAATTCCTCTACCCCACACACCGTTTTTCAATTTCTAGTAACCAAGCCAAATGAACACCAAATATCCGAGATCTTTAAATTGGCAAAGGAAATAGGCATTGACGAGGTAAAATTGAAAACTGCTCAGGTATATGAATACGAAAATGGGAATCCCCTTATCCCTGAACAAGAGAAATATTCCAGATATCGTCAAAATAAAGATGGAAAATTTGAGGTAAAACACAAATTGTTAAATCATTGTTGGAAACTATGGCATTCATGTGTCATAACTTGGAATGGTTTAATTGTACCTTGTTGCTTTGATAAAGATGCTACTCATAGGCTAGGTAATCTCCATGAACAAGATTTAAACACAATCTTTTACAATCCTAACTATCAGTCATTTAGAGCCAAAATTTTCGAAGGGCGAGATAAAATTGATATTTGTACAAATTGTACGGAAGGATGTAAAGTTTGGTTGAACTAATTCTTAAAAAAAGAAATTATTATATAGACAATATAACCCACGATTAGAAACAATATACATTATTGGTCTAATTGAGAAAATTGGAATAGTTTTTTCTATATAATAACGTACCTAATTACATCAATGGAGCTTCAAAAAATTATCATACAGGGTAAACTACTTTATAGCAATGAAAAGAGCTTTGCTCAGGCTTTAAAGATGTACACTCATAGAATAGAAACCTACTATAAGAACGATGTCATATTCGAGGCGGAGGAGATCTTTAACGAAGAGAACCTCACCATTGAAATTCCTCGTCTGGTAAGCCAATTTTACGAGAAAAAATTCAAGAATACGGTCGCTTTATTAAGTTACTGTTCTCAATTTGCCGTTTCTGGTTTTATTGATGCATGGTTGGTTAATGAGGGTAATATTCTTATTTACAATCACCTTGAACCTGTCAGTGAGAAGGTGGCCGTGAAGGAATTTATCAAAGGTCGTGATTTAGCCACAGAAGCCGGGAAAGAACAAGAAGCCATAGATGCCTTGGATAAAGCCATCAAGAAATATAATAATCATGCCTTGGCTTATGAAAGAAGAGGGCGAGTAAACTTCATTCTTAAAAAATATCATGATGCTAAACGGGATTATGGTAAATCTATAAATATTCATTCTACGAATCCTTTTCCATACTTTGGAAGAGCTGAAGTTTTAATGATTGAAGAGGACTGGGCGGCTGCAATTGAAGACTTTGAAAAGTCCATTAAATTAAGTGTTGCTCTACAGCCTATATATTGGCAATCTAGAAGATTAAAAGCACTTTGCCATATTCAGTTAAAACAATATGAGGACGCAGCTTTTGATTTAAAGTTATTCACCAAGAGAAAGTTTAAAGAAAGTAATCCTAACTACTCCTGGCTGGCCACAGCCAATTTTCACTATGGCGAGGTACTTACAGAATTAGATGATCTAGAAGAAGCACTTGCTGCTTTTGAGAAAGCTACAGAAACTGAGCTCAAGGGAATAGATAAGGCAGAAGCAATTCGTAAAAAAGCAGTAGTTAAAAAGGAGCTAGGTCAAAATGGTTTTATTTCAGACCTCAAGGAAGCTGCAGATCTTGGAGACTCCGTAGCTGAAACCATGCTTGCAGAAGTTTCATAATTTCCACCTTTTTCATAGTCCTCATTACGTTATTGAATTAAACTTAGCTATGAAATTGATTAGCATAATTCTTTGTCTGTTATTCATTACTTCTTGTTCTATCAGCCAGAATCTAAATAAAGCTGATGATAAAAAGATGAAAGAGATCATCGCTTTGCGCAAATCTGGTGATTACCTCAAGGCTGAAAAAAATCTTAATAAACTTCTAGAAAAATATCCTGACAACCAAGATTTATACCTTGAACAAGGAATTCTTTTCACAGAACAGAAAATGATTTCTGAGGCTACTGAAGCATTTCAAACTGCTTGGGATCTTGACCCAAAATCAAGTCATCGATTAACCTACACACTTGCGTCTTTATATCTAGAAGATGAAAAATATGACAAGGCATTAGAAATGCTTGAGCACTTCCATACCTTTGAAAATGTAAGAGAAGCTCAAAAGAAATCTGCTGACAGATTAAAGAAGCAAATTTATTTTACTCAAGATGCAAAAGCACATCCGTTGGAAATTGAACTTGAGTTATTATCTCCAAGCATAAATTCACCCAATTCCGAATATCTACCAGCATTTACAGCCGATGGTGAAACTTTAATTTTCACTAGGCGGATCAATAGACAAGAGGATTTTTACCTAAGCCAAAAAACAGATAGTACCTTCTCAGAAGCAGTCCCTTTAAACAGTCTAAATACTGGAAATAATGAAGGGGCTCATTGTCTTTCACCCGATGGAAATTATTTGTTTTTTACTGGTTGTCACAGGGAAGATAGTCAAGGCGGATGTGATCTATATATTACTACGAAGAAAGATGGAATGTGGATAGAACCTATTAATTTGGGTCCAACCGTAAATTCACAAAAATGGGATGCACAACCTTCCTTGAGTCCAGATGGTAAGCGGCTTTATTTTGCTAGCGAAAGGAATGGTGGAATTGGTAAATCGGATATTTGGTATGTAAACATTGAAAATGGTAAATGGTCAAAACCAATAAATGCTGGACCAACAATCAATACGACAGAAGATGAAGCATCGCCATTTATTCACCTAGATGGTCAGACTTTATATTTCAGATCAAATGGACACGTGGGCATGGGAGATTATGATATTTTCCTGAGTCGATGGACAGGAAATGAATGGGGAGAAATAAAAAATCTAGGATACCCTATCAACAATTCTGGAAGCGAAGGAGCATTGTCTGTTTCCCCTAATGGTGAATACGCCTACTATGCTTCAGATGCAGATAGCGACAATCTTGACATCTATCGATTTGGACTACCCGAAGAATTAAGGCCAAAGGCAGTGAGTTATTTTAAGGCACTTGTCCTCGACAGCGAAACAGAACAACCTTTAAATGCTAGAATTGAGGTATTCAATATCACAACCGATAAAATGTTTTTCAGTTCGACGACCAACGAAGAAGGGACCGTACTAAGTTCAATTTTACTTGAAAATGACTATCTGATCCATGTATCAGCAAACGGATATAATTTCTATTCTGAAAATATTCCAAAAACTATGGGTACTTCTTCAGATCCAACCACCATAATTATTAAGCTTGAAAAATTGGTGGTTGAAGAGGTTCTTGTAAAAGAATCAGAACCAGTAATTTTAAAGAATATTTTCTTTGAGAGCGGTTCTTCTGATCTCCTTGAAACATCAAGTTTTGAAATAAATAAGCTCGTAAAATTATTAACAGACACACCTGAATACCAAATAAGAATTATGGGACATACCGATAATGTGGGTTCGGAAACAGACAATCAACAGTTATCTTTGGCAAGAGCTCAAGCGGTGAAATCTGCACTTGTTTCAAAAGGTATTTCTTCTGATAGAATTGTGGCAAAGGGTATGGGAGAATCTATACCTTTGACAAGCAATGATACAGAAGAAGGTAGGCAGCAAAATCGAAGGACAGAATTTGTGTTGATAAGTAACTAAGATGGCAAGAAGAAATCGAAGAAAATTAATAAAGAACGTACGGCTTACAGGTATCGCTGATAAGGGCAAAGCCGTAGGAAGAGATGAAGAAGGCATGGTCATTTTCGTGGAAGATGGAGTTCCTGGTGACTTGATGGATGTCATGACCCTTCGCAAGAAAAAGGGGGTTTGGCAGGCTAGACCTGAGACATTGATTGAGAAAAGTCCAGATAGAACAGAACCATTCTGTAAACACTTTACCAATTGTGGCGGCTGTAAATGGCAACACCTCAATTATAAGTCACAACTAGAACACAAACATAAGGTTACAACGGACGCTTTTGAAAGAATTGCTAAAGTTGAGATCGGTGAAGTTTTACCCATTCGTGGATGTGAAAAAACGAGATATTATAGAAATAAAATGGTCTTCAGTTTTTGCTCGAAGCAGTGGGTAGATCAAGAAATTCTCGATACGGGTATTGATATTGATTTCAAACCAGGCCTCGGCTTTTATAGATCAGGTGCCTTTGATAAGGTCGTTGACATTAAAGAATGTTTCCTTCAAGATTCTTTTAATGATAATATAAGAAATTGGTTGCGAGAATATGCTTACGCACATGAATTGAGCTTTCATGACCCTAGAAAACATGAAGGAATGATGCGTAACTTATTTTTACGATGCAATCGAAAAGGTGATTGGATGGTAAATATATATTTTCACATATTGGATGAAAAAGTCATTCATCCGTTGATGGAGGAAATGAAATCTACCTTTCCTGAAATTTCATCTCTTTGGTATACCATCAATCCGAAGATGAATGATAGCACCCATGACCTTGAACCGATTCATTATGCTGGTGAAGAGTTCCTACTAGAATCCCTCGACCATGTTCAATTTAAAATAAGTCCGAAATCATTCTTCCAGACAAATACCTATCAAGCGGAGAAATTATATCAGACTATTGCAACATTCGCAGATTTAAAAGGTACAGAAAATGTGTACGATTTATATACCGGACTTGGCAGCATTGCTTTGTATCTAGCAAACGATTGTAAGCAGATCGTAGGTATCGAAGAAATCGAGGAAGCCATTCTAGATGCGCAGACAAATCGGGAACTTAACGATATATCTAATGCTTCTTTCTATGCAGGCGATGTTAAAAATATATTGACTCCTGCATTTGCCGAAAGGCATGGTAAACCAGATCTTCTGATTACAGATCCTCCACGTGCAGGAATGCATGAAGATGTTGTCAGAATGTTATTGACCTTAGAGAGTCCTAAAGTGGTTTACATAAGCTGTAATCCCTCAACACAAGCTAGGGATATTGCCATCTTAAAAGAAAAATACGAGGTGTTGAAAATTCAACCAGTGGACATGTTTCCTCATACCCATCATATAGAAAATGTAGCTTTATTATCTCTTAGACATGAGTAAAAATTTAAGATATCAACAACTTAAAATAGAATTGGAAATCTATAAAAAGGCGATGAGTCAAGCCACCGATACCATTCTTGATCAGGATGTTTCCAAGTACCCTATTATGGTTGCTCACCAACAAGAATTAGAACTTGGAATACCGATTGTAACGCAGAAAACTTTTCCTGCTGGAAACTGGGATATCCATGCTTCTACGCTTGAAGAATTTTCATCAAAGCAGATTATCAGTCAAGAAAAAATCCAAAACTTTAGAGGCACCTATAAGAGTCCGAATGACTTTATCTGTGTTTTTGTGTTGAGCGAACTAGGTGCTAATTTTTTATTCTTGCCGAGGAATTAAATTTCGAGAAAACACTGCAGATTAAAAATCTTACTGTTTTTCATAAAGATGCATGTCCCCATCTGACGGGGTAAAGTTCCCATACATGTACTTATCACAAAAGATATTGATTCCAATCGAATGTAATAAATCAGGTTCAGCTTCAAACCTCAGCAATCCACTATTATTATCTATGATATCCCAGCTATGTGTCATGGTAGTGTCTATCGTATTGTTGCGAAAGTTATGAATGACCTCATCCGTACTTATCTCTAAGATCGAACAAGGATGCTGCACTGATGGAAACCAACCCGCTCCATAGCCAACCAATTTCCAAGTACCTATCAAATTCTCCTTTACTAAATTCACATCCAGTATTCTGTCTTCATAACAATTTAGCATTATTTCCATCTCAATAGAATCTATAAATCCTCCTACAGGATTTGTAACTTCAACATACTCACATTCTATCTGAGAAACATAATCTACCTTTCTACATGAAGTAGTCAGCATGATGATTGCAGAAAATATGATAGAGAAAATGCTTGAAAACTGCATATTAATTTACTTTATTGTCTGTAAGATTAGAACATAGATTCTTTTCAAAAAGAAATTACGTCTTTACATGTATTCAGAAATCAATCGTACCATAAGATCATTTAAAAACTCAACTTCATAGTCACCTACAGTAGGTTCGAGATGTGCATTTCCGATCCCACTATCATCGGTTATAAAAACGTAGGTTCCATTGGTAAGTACAGACATGAACCTCATTAAAAATTCTGTTTGCTTATCAATTCCACTAGCAACGATTGGTATTATTTTAATTCCTTGAGCTGCGGCATTGGTGATGGATGATCTTAAGTTATCAAGTACTTGTTCTTCTCCATGTGGCGGTGCATCTAAAAGTAAAAAACTAATTTTAGTCGTTGAAGTTTTTGACCAGACAAGCTTGTTAATCGCCTCATCTAAAGCTGAATGAACTGCTTCTGGAAAATCTCCACCTCCACCAGCAGATTGTTCTTTTATAAAGTTTACAGTGTGTGCAACATCTGCCGACCAATCGGAAGTTTTTGTTACATACTCATCTGTTTCATCTCTATAAAATACGCTTGAGGTAAGTATTAATTTATCACTGTGATCGCTTTGTACTCTATTTATAACGTCATATAATTCATCTTTTAAAAATTCTAATTCATCTCCCATTGATCCAGTGGCATCTACGATAAAAGATATTTCTGCACCCCTAGAATTGGTATTCCCTAAAACATTCAAGTTATAAGTATTTACTCCCTCGTTTACTGCCAATAAGTTGTTCTTAGAAATGTCATCATTGATCGTTAAATTAAGTTCTGATAAATTGTAGCTAGAAGTTAAACTATAGGGATCAATAAATAATTCAGCAGATCCTTCTTTATCGGTTTGAGCCTCCCATATTAACTCAGCACCATTCATTAATTTTATTTGAGCGTCTCTCACAGGAACCTCATTAAGACCTATTAACTCTACGGCAATTCTTCTTGATGGATCGATTGTCCATACTTCTTCCATCTCCCTGTGCTCACTCGTTTCAAGCAAGTTTATCCAAAAATCCCAGTTCTCTAAATCATTCCACTCCCCTGCAGTTATTAGGCCACCTGTAGGTACTACACTACCTCCTGATGAAGACCCACCACCGCCGGAGAGTGAAGTTGATGAATCAAATGATGATTCAGCAAGCCCAGGTGAACTATTAGAGATACCATCGCCATCTACACCAAACTCATCTGAACATGAACTCAACCAAAGAAGACTAAGTATTGAAAGGAAGATTAATTTTTTCATGATTATTTTTTTAATTTTCTAAAGAGCATTTTTTAAGGCTCATAAATAATATCTCAATTTGAAGCGAAGTCCATTTCCATTCACTTCATAGTTATCAGAATTAATACTCTGGAAATCTCGATTCAACGAAACGGTACCCTTCACCAAATTACCAAAGGTGAGGCCATAAGAGAAATGCATGGTCATCTGGGAAGTACCTAAAACTTTTTGGCCTAAGGTAATACCAAATTCAGCTTCATAATTATTTTTAGATTCCGTAATATCACTGAAAGAAAATGAATCAGCTTCATTAGATGTGGTTAAGTCTAAATTGGATAAACCCACAAGATCTGAGGAAGGCAGATCGAAAACAAAGTTAGGACCAATAGCTCCGAATATTCCCACAAATGAATTTTTGAAAACTTTCCAATCATACCCAGCTCGTATATAAGGGCTTAAAATCAGATTTCTATTTATTCGTGAAACATCTTCATTTAGGGTTAATTCATCAACGAATAACCCGGAAGACTCTGCTAGCTTAGCTTTTATAACTTTAGATAATCGGTATTGTAAATATGAAGTTCTAGCACCAATTTCTAAAGAGAAACCAGAATCCCATTTTCTGCCAAATCCAAGTTCTATACCAAGATTAGGAATAGTATTTTGGATAGGTACAAAATTTTGCTTGGCCAGTATAGGTTCAGAAGTATTATCAGCTGCAATTACTTTTGGGAAACTTGCGGCTATGCCAACTGAGAAATAATTAGAAGCTGTTTCATAAATTTTTACTTCAGGCTTCTCTGAAAAATTCAGCGTAAGTTTTTCTTCTGCTCTTTCATTGAGAACGAACAGTTTATATGACTTAATAGTAGATAGACCATTTAAGTTAAGTACTGGTGCCTTTATTGCTACTACTTCTGAATTTATTAAACCCTTTGGATTTGCTGCGGCCTTAGTTACTTTTGAAATAGAGAAATTAATATTATTCCCAAAATTTGCCTTAGCCAAAGGAATCGAAGGAATTATTTCTATTGATTTATTTTCTCTATTATTTTTTATGAATTCTTGCGTGTTGGAAGATTTTTTTACTTCAAATGATTCCGTCTTTTCTATTAAATTCTTTCCATTTAATTCCTCATCATTATCTTTCAACTCATTATCAGAATCAATGTTGTTATTTAGCGCACTAGGATTTGGATCGGTTAAAGGAATTGCATTATTTGCCTTGTTTGCTATGTTTGATTCACTAAAGCCTGTTACTACAGATTTTTTGTTGTCATTCTGTGGAAGGATGACTGGAGCTTTCTCTATTTTAATGAAAAGTGCACCACCGATTAACACACCGATAAGCATCGCTGCTCCTATGAATTTCCAAAAGAAAGGTCGTCGCTTTTTCTTTTCACTCATATCCAGCAGTTGAGCCATCTTGGTCCAATCGCTGTCTGATGGTTCTTCTGAATAATTTTTTAACCGTTCTCTAAAATCTCCTTGTTTCATTTCGACAATCTAATTTCGTTTAGTCTACCTATCATTTCTTTGAGCTCCTTTTTGGCCTTTCCTAAAAGCCATTTACTGGTATTTAAATTAAGGCCAGTCAATTCTGCTATTTCTTTATGTTTATAGCCATCAACCACATATAATGAAAAAACCATTCTTTCTTTTTCTCCTAATCTTTGCACCATTTCCATGATTTTTTCTGTTGCTAAAGTATCCAAAGCCTCATTTAAAGTGACCTTGTTTCCTTCGACAAAGCTTGAATCTACGGGTGCCATGATCCTTTGATGCCTTGTATTCTTCCTAATATTATCAATGCTTGTCTTAATTAAGATATCGTTGGACCAGCCCAAATAGTTGGTGCCAATCTTAAATTTTTCGATATTCTTATAAACCTTCATCATGGCGAGATTGAAAACCCATTTGGCGTCCTCTCTCGATTTAGTATATCTCATGGCTGTACCTATCAGCTTTTGATAGGTATAATTGTATAACTTTTCTTGTGCCAGGCGATCCTGCCTAATGCAACGAGATAGAATATCATTTAGCTCATGAATTTCCATATATCAACTAGTAGTCGTTTGTAGATTTATCGACACAGTTTTGAATTTGGTTGGTGAATTATGATTAAAGTTATTGGAATTCTATAAATGTTCTATTAACCAAGTGTTTTATAGCAATATGTGGCGGGATTATAGGTTATTAATTTAATATCTGAATAATGAAACAAATCATTTCACTTGTATTCCTTGTAATATTGACCTTAGCTTGTCTTAAAGCCGAGCATAAGATGTTAAAGGTCAATTGCACCAAAATTAATCTCAACATTGAAAATAAATTATGCGAAACGATCGAAAGCCTAATAGTTAATGATATTGAATTAGGCGATTTACCGAAATCAAGTTCGACGACCGTTTGCTTAGAATCTGCGTTGAGCTATAATGCAGATTCTATCAATCATTTATTTCTTGGAGGTATTTACATGGGGAGTAAAATTAATCCTGTGCGTTACTTTTGTGGAACTGGATTATTAACCATTGAAGAGGGGGAATACAACATTTCAATTATTGATACAATTAATCAAAGATTTATTTATGAGTAGTCAATCATAAATTTCAGTGGCTACTCGATAAGTATTGGCATGTGCTTCAATGATGTCTGAGAGTTTTTCTGAATAGCCTCCACCCATACTTACAGCTACTGGAATTTTGCTTCTTTCACATGCTTCAAAAACAAAACGATCTCTAGCTTTACAACCTTCAAGACTTAAGGAAAGTCTGCCGAGTTTGTCTGAAGCCAAAACATCTACTCCCGACAAGTACATCATCAGATCAGGATCAACTTTTTGAATTAAAGAAGGGAGAATGCTTTTAAGTTCGGTCAAGTACTCTTCATCTTCACAACCATCTGGAAGTCCACAATCAAGGTCCGATGTTTCTTTTCTTACAGGATAGTTTTTGGCACCGTGCATACTGAAGGTGAATACTCGATCGTCATCCTTGAAAATTGATGCCGTTCCATTCCCTTGGTGAACATCAAGATCAACAATAAGTATTTTAGAAACATCTTTTCTATCTAGTAGAATATTGGCAGCTATTGCAAAGTCATTAAAGACACAAAATCCTTCTCCCCTATCCCTAAATGCATGGTGCGTTCCTCCAGCAACATTTAAAGCTACGCCATTTTCCATCGCATAATAAGCACAGTCTAAGGTTCCATGTGAAATATGCTTGCCTCTTTCAATGAGAGATTTATGGACCGGAAAACCAATCGCCCGTTCCTCTTTTCTAGGCAATGGTAAGTTGTATAACTTATTTAAGTATTCCTCGGAATGTGTCTTTAAAATCATTTCATCTGTCAACTGTTTGGGATGAAAAAATTGATCTTCGAATACCGTACCTTCTAGCAATAATTGCTGTGGTAAGAGCTCGTACTTTTCCATTGGGAATCGATGGCCTTTCGGCAAATGATATTTATAAACTGGAGAAAAGGCAATCTTAATCATATCTATTAGCGAAGCAATGTAATGTCAAACACCTTGGATTTAATCTCTCCCATTGGGTCTAAATATCTGACAATGGCAGGATAAACGCCTGGCAGAACATCTTGGCCATTAGACCTTCCATCCCAAAAAATTGATGGCTCATTAAGCATAAAATCATTGGCGGCATAGACTCTACCACCCCATCGATCAAAAATAAATAACTCTAGGATCATAAATTCTCCTTTACCCAAGAGCATGAAATTTTCACTTCCTGTATCAGAATCTGGAGTAAATACATTGGGGAAATATATTCCCTCAGTCGTGGGTTCTTCTATGATCGTTTCTTCTACAAAAATTAATAGAATAGTAGTAAAATATTGGCAACCGATGTCAGACATATAACTCATCACAACTTCTGTATCTTCAAGAATTATAATGGTTGGATTATCACAATCAAGGCAACTTAAGTTTCCTGAACTGCTCCAGTTTGGAATCGCACCTGAGGGTAGATTCATCGCTGTCAATTGAAATTCATTTTGAGAAATTTCTTTGGGATCTATGCCAGCGTTAAGTTGTTCAAATACCGCCTGGACAATAACCATTGAATCACAGCCATTACTATTTCCTCCCGGAACTAATGCAGTAATCATATCGTTGCCTTGATACAATAAATCACCTAATATTTCTAAGGTATCCGAAGCACATAACAAGGTGTCAATTTGACTAACGCTGCTTGTATAATTAGTGGTTATGTAATTTATGATTGTTGGACATTCATTTAAGTTAGACTCTTCCGTAAAGCTACCTGAAAGATTATCATCAGAAATAACAAAATCTCCAATCAGAAGAGTATCTCCTTCACACTTTTCATACATCATATCCATTTCTTCTACTTCAAAAAATTCGATGGCTACATCTATTAGTGAATCACAGCCATTGGAAGAACCGTCTATGATTGTTGCTACGCCTGAATCCATTCCTTCATGAAAAACGAAACCGAAAAAATTGATAGAATCGCTCGGACAGATGGTGTCCAGATAAATCCCTCGATCATCTGGATAAAATTCTAAATCAATGATAATGATGCTATCGCAATTTAATACAGACCCATTGATAAGATTGATTGAATCCGTAGAATTACCCATTCCATACATTTCTCCATTAATCAAGATTGTCTGCTCAGGGCAAATGGGGCCTTCAAAATAAGCATAACTCGCATTATCAAATCGAAGGTCTACATTAATTATACTGTCACACGCATTTGCGGAAGCACCATTCAAAATAATCGTTGTGGTTGTATCTGTTGTAAAAATTTCACCAGCAATCATGATCGGCGTACCGATACAAAAGTCTCCTTCTATTAAGGTATCCACCACAGGTAATTCCTGAATAATTAATCGTGTAATAGAATCACAACCCGCCACAGATTGCAGCACAAATTCCTGATCATCAAAATACAATTGACCATCATATATCACTCCTTCACCATTGCATGGAGTCTCTATAACTTCTTCCTCATAACCCGGCGAAAGGAGAAATTCAATGGATGTTGGCTGCAGGAAATCAACTTGACATATTATGCTTTGAGAAGTAGTTATTGCTTCTTCAATATTCCACAAAAGCAGGCCTTCTTCATTCTCATTTATGAAGAAAGTATCTTGATTAAAAAATGAGTTAGCTCCTTCATAACAGAGGAAATAAGTCTGGCTCATTTCATTCGGCATTAGTATTCCATCACCCGCACCCGAAGAAGGAATCTCATATTGAATGGTAACATTAAATGCTTCGCTACCTTCAATTACTATTTCTGTACATTCCCCTGGGCAAAGTGAAAATTCTGAGGCAATCATCGATAGACTTGGACTCTGAATTACGTTCACACTAAAAGAACTCATGTCTCCATTGCACGGACCGTTGGGTTCTATGACATATTCAAAATCTGCAGAATTATTGCCAGCCACCCAGACCGGAATTAAAATTTGTTCCGTAGGATTATTGGAATCTATAAAGTACCCTCCCTGAGTCTCTCCGTCCAATAACTCTAATAAATTGATCATCGTTCCTGAGCAGACCGTTGTATCCGGAAGCGGTATTCCTGCCGTAATATCTGAGGTCAAGGTAAATACTATTTCACTGGTATCTAAACCACATATTCCTATTGGGTCACCAGTGATGTATTGAACGGTGTAGCTACTATTTACTGTACCTAGGGTTGTATTAAAGGTTTCGGATAAGCTCCCTTCCAAAACAATATCTGTAGACGTAAAGTAGCCGGTGCTATCAACATCATCGCCTAGTAAATCTAGCATATTTATAGAAGGACCAATGCAAGTTGCATAAAGGAAATCTTGGCCAGAATTTGGAACTGGTGATACTGTAACGAAGAATACTTGTTCGATTACCGCGCAGTTAACATTGGTACTTGAAATAAATATGGCCTGTGTTTGAAATATGGTATCTCCTGCGGAAAGGTTCATTCCTTGTGATCCAGAGAGTGTGTAATAACCCTCTTCGCCTGTTAGATTTGTTCCTGCAATATCTGGTAAGATATAACCAGGTGGGTCGCAAACTACAACATCCATCAGCGGATCAATGGAGGGCGGTGCTTCTAAGGTAATTGTAAACGACTCATCGCTATTTAATATGCAGGTCTGGTCGGCCGTTGGATCATAAATATATAAGGTATATGTATCAGGCGCAGTTATGATATCGCCAATATCATATTCTGTTCCACCACCCATTGGCTCAGTATAATAATGTACATTTCCGGTATTATTTCCAATATCTAAGAGCGTGTAATCACCGCATTCCTCTGTGGGAAAAACTGGTATAATATATTCTGTCGCAGGTAGGAAATTTAAATTTAGAAATACGCCGGCATCACATCCAGGTCCATTGGTAGCAAAAATATAAATACCAGTCAGGCCATCTGAAACATTTATAAAATCTCCAGGTTCATACATAACACCCATGCCGTCAGGTTCAGAAAAATATCCAAAAGAACCGGATGATATTAAATTATCTAAAAGTATTGGCGGCAATTCTATCGAGCCACAATCCTCAAGCATACCAAAAGGCTCTAAAATAAAAATCATGGGTAGGATCTCAATCTCAAATGAAACCATATCCATGCAATTGGGATTATCCCCGGCAATCGCTGTGTAAGTTCCTGAGTCCATGGTAAGGTCTCCTTCATTATATATGTTACCAAGCGCATCCTCGTAATAACTTACTGGACCAATGTCTGTTCCATCGATCGCTGGAAATTCATAAAACTGACATTCGATGAGATCCATGATCGGATCAATCATGGGTAGAGGAATAGTAATCAATTCCAAGTCTACGATTTCTGATCTACAGGTCCCATCATTTGCGACCGCATAAACTGTTTCTGGAGTAGAAGAAGGCGAATAGTTTGAGGTATTTGTGATTTGATTTTGAAGATCTGAGTCTGTATACCATTCGATGGGTTCTGAGCCATTGATGCCCGAATCAAAACTCGTCAAATCAAAATCCATCCCTTCACACAATTCATAGATGTCTGGATCATCTGCCGTCGGAGCTACTTGTATATCGTAAAAAATAATTCCGCTGCCCGTTCCTACACACCCCGTATCATCTGTAACCCCTAACAATTCTAAACTAAAATTAACCGGGGCATTGGGAACGACAATATCATCTACTCCATCTCCATTGAAATCGCCATTGTATGGGAAGAATGCATCTGGATCGACGCACAATGAAATGGTTCCATTGGTAAGTAAGGCTGGAAAGTCTAGAGTAATAGAAAACCCAAGAATCGAAACTTCAATGCTTGCAACATAAGGTCCAGTACCACCATTAATATCAATAATTAAGTCGTCGGCAGGTTCGGTACAATAGCCCGGGCATAATATCCCTCCCCCTGAAATCATTCCTGATGGTGCGACATCCAATGGATTGGCTGAGATCTGAGAAACAGCCAATAAACTAAGTACCACAGATTTCCAAAACCTTGCTTGGAATATGGTGGGCTTGTTCGGTCGCATGAATTTCATCTTTCTTATTATGAAAATATCTCTCTAAATTAAGGTTATAGCTGCTATTTTTCGGGGAACCTTAAGATAGCTTTCATAATTGGCATTATTGGTATAATTTAAGACCAATGGGCTTCATTCATGGCCTTTGGTAAATAGAATCACTTCATGTATAGCTATTCCGCCAAAACTTTTAGATAGCTCCATATTAATACATACTTTTGCCCCCTAATAGTAGAGAAATGTCTAAACAGTTAAGCGAACAAGAGCTCATCCGAAGGGAAAACTTACAAGCAATCATAGATTTAGGAGTAAACCCCTATCCTAGCCAATCTTTTCCGGTCAATGTTAAAGCCAGCGAGGTCCGAGAAAATTTCACACAAGAAAAACAAGAAGGGTATCAGGAAGTTGTCCTGGCGGGAAGGATCATGAGTCGGAGGATCATGGGTAAGGCATCTTTTGCCGAACTTATGGATAGCAGTGGTCGTATTCAAATTTATGTAAACAGAGACGAAATCTGTGAAGGAGAGGACAAGACCATGTACAACAAAGTTTTTAAGAAGCTATTGGACTTGGGTGACTTCATAGGAATAAAAGGAAACGCATTTTTTACGCAGATGGGAGAATTAACCATTCATGTAAAAGAGCTGACCTTATTAAGTAAATCCTTACGACCATTACCTGTTGTAAAAACTGATGCGGATGGTAAGGTTCATGATGCTGTTACAGATCCAGAAATTAGATATAGACAGAGATACGTTGACTTGGTTGTAAATCCAGAAGTCAGAGAAGTATTTAAACAACGTACGGTTATCTATAATACCATGAGAGAATTCCTCAATGAAAAAGGATATCTCGAAGTTGAAACACCAATTTTACAACCCTTATATGGTGGAGCTGCCGCTCGTCCGTTCAAGACACACCACAACACCTTAGATATGACGCTCTATTTAAGGATAGCAAATGAACTGTATCTAAAGCGGCTGATTGTGGGAGGTTATGAAGGTGTTTATGAGTTCTCTAAAGATTTCAGAAATGAAGGAATGAGCAGATTTCATAATCCTGAGTTTACACAAATAGAGTTGTACGTTGCGTATAAAGATTACGAGTGGATGATGGAGCTTTTGGAAACCCTTATTGAAAAAATAACTCTTGCCTTGTATGGTACAACAGAAGTTACCGTAGGAGAATCCGTGATTAACTTCCAGCGACCATGGAAAAGATTCACCATGTATGAGGCGATACAAGAATTCACTGGAACCGACATTTCAGAAATGACAGAAGAAGAAATGTTTGACTATGCGAAGTCAATTCATGTGCAAGTGGATAAGAGTATGGGTCGTGGTAAATTGATAGATGAGATTTTTGGTGAAAAGTGCGAGGCACAGCTGATCCAACCGACCTTCATTACCGACTATCCCGTAGAAATGTCTCCACTTGCAAAGAAGCATAGAACAAAAGAAGGATTGGTTGAGCGCTTCGAAGCCATATGTAATGGTAAAGAAATATGTAACGGTTTCTCAGAATTAAATGATCCAATAGATCAAAGAGGTCGTTTCCAAGAGCAACTTGAATTGGGAAAACGTGGGGATGATGAAGCTATGATACTCGATGAAGATTTCCTTCGCGCTTTGGAATATGGAATGCCTCCCACGGTTGGGATAGGAATAGGAATGGATCGTCTAACGATGATCTTGACCAATCAAAAATCAATTCAAGATGTGCTGTTCTTTCCTCAGATGAAACCGGAAGTAAAACAGTCAGATGACAATCAATCGGAAGTATCAGAGGAATGATCTTATTGCGAATTCCTGGATTTTTTTTAACCATAGTAAGAGCCATTCTTCTAAGCCTGGGAATTTTATTTTTCCTCTTACCCTATTTATTACTGTCAAGTTTTTTATTTAAGCATACGCCTGCAAGAGCTTTTAAATTAAGAAGAGCTTATATCAATTATGCACTTTTCATTTTCGGTATTAAAATTGAAAAGTCGGGAGAAGTATATGATAAGCCAGCACTTTTTGTCTGCAATCATAGAACCCTCAGCGATCCAATACCAGTTCTTAAATATTTAGATGCTTACGTTATAGCCAAAGCTGAAGTTGCCAATTATCCAGTGATTAATAAAGGAGCCGAGGTCACTGGAATTATCTATGTCAAAAGAGATAGTAAAGACTCAAGAAGAGCGACTAGGCAAGCGATGATTGATACGGTCAAAAATGGATATAATGTTCTTGTTTTTCCTGAAGGAACTACTAATGGACACAAACGCACAATGCCCTACCGACCCGGGACATTCTTTGAGGCGGCCAACAATAATATACCAGTAGTCCCCATCGCTTTGGAGTATAGATCGAAATGGGATTTATGGGCAGATCAGACCAGCCTATTTCATCAATTCTTCAAGCAGTTCTGGAAACCACTCACTTACACGAAATTGAAATTTGGTGAACCGATCCTATCTGATGATGCGGAATATATAAGAAAAACTGCAGAAGATTGGACCAATCTTGAATTGGAAAAGATGCAAGACGGCTGGGTGAAAGGTGATTTTTACGAACCTGTAGAAAAGGCTTAAGCCAAAAACCAAAGGGCCTAAAATAGGATTTCCCCGCCGAAACGAGGAAATCCCTTAATACCCTTAAATTCTCAATACCTAATACAAATATCATATTAAAATATTATATAATATATGTTATTATGCGCCAAAATTATGGCTTTATGCGCCTGCGATAATGTTTTTATTTTCCTCATAACTAGATATATCAGGACAAGTACAGATTAATTGCCGATCTCCTTTGGCGTTATCGATTCTTGCTACCGCTGGCCAAAACTTGAACCTCGTTCTTAAATAAGGCAGTGGGAACGCTGCGTTTTCTCTAGAATATGGATAGTTCCATTCATCTGTGCAGATCATATCAAGGGTATGAGGTGCATTCACTAGCACATTATTAGCCTCATCACTTTTTCCTAGCGCTATGTCGTCGATTTCCTTTTTTATCGAAAGCATGGCATCACAGAACCGATCGATCTCTTCTTTATCTTCGCTTTCTGTTGGCTCAATCATCAAGGTTCCTACAACTGGGAAACTAACCGTAGGTGCATGGAAACCATAATCGATTAATCGTTTGGCTACATCTTCTGCAGAAACACCTAGGGCTTTAAACCCTCTCAGATCAATAATCATTTCATGTGCTGCTCTACCCTTGTCACCAGTATATAAAACTTGATACTCACCATCTAATCTTGCTTTGATATAATTGGCATTTAGGATGGCGATTTTAGTACTCTTGGTCATACCTTCTGCTCCTAATAATCGGATGTATGCATAACTGATTAATAAGATGCTGGCAGATCCATAATTGGCTTGAGAAACTGGCCCAGCATTTTTTAAATCGGTTGTCTGATGACCTGGTAAAAATGGAGCTAATTCACTGGTACAGCATATAGGTCCCATTCCAGGACCACCTCCCCCATGTGGAATACTAAAGGTCTTGTGTAAATTCAAATGACATACATCCGTACCGATATGTGCCGGACTTGTAATTCCTACCTGTGCATTCATGTTGGCCCCATCCATGTATACTCTTCCACCATTATCATGAATGACCTTACAAATCTCCTTAATCTGCGTCTCGAAAACTCCATGTGTAGATGGGTAGGTTACCATCAGACAAGCAAGATTATCTTTATGCTCGATTGCCTTCGATTTTAGATCAGCTACATCAATATTCCCTTTCTCATCACAGGCAGTAACAACTACTTTCATTCCAGCCATGACTGCGCTAGCTGGATTTGTTCCGTGAGCTGATGATGGGATTAAAGCGATGTTTCTATGACCTTGATTTTTGCTCTTAAAGAAATTCCGAATCGTCATTAATCCTGCAAATTCTCCTTGCGCCCCAGAATTTGGTTGGAGCGAACAAGCATCAAAGCCGGTGATACTGTTTAAGTATTGTTCAAGATCTGAGAGCAATTCGATATATCCTGGAACTTGCTGAACAGGGACCAATGGATGGACATTGGCAAAGGCAGGTAGTGTGATCGGGAATAACTCCGAAGCTGCATTCAATTTCATGGTGCATGAACCCAATGGAATCATGCTATGCACAAGAGATAGATCTTTATTTTCAAGTCTCTTGATGTATCTCATGATTTGACTCTCAGATTTATACTTCGAGAATATTTCATGAGTCATGAATTCTGATTTTCTTAAGTTGGTTTCAGGAATATTACTCTTGGCATCTTCTCCAATTTCAACGCCAAAAACTTTTGCTAAGTCTTGAAGATCTTGTTCTGTTGTACACTCGTCAAAACTAATCTGAATATACTCCCCTGTCTTGAACAAATTAATACCTAAAGATTCTGCTCTCAACTTTATCATTCCAGCTTCTTTTGATTTGATTCTAAGCGTATCAAAGAAGGAATCATTTTCTACTTGGAATTCATTTGCCTTTAAGGCTTCATATAATCTTGAGGCCTTTTTATGAATGGTCAATGCAATATCTGTCAATCCCTCACTCCCATGAAAGACGCCATACATTCCTGCCATGATTGCAAGAAGGGCTTGAGCGGTACAAATATTTGACGTAGCCTTTTCTCTTTTAATGTGTTGTTCTCTCGTCTGCAGAGCCATCCGCATGGCTGGATTTCCAAGTCGATCTTCAGATACTCCGATGATCCTTCCTGGAATCAATCTTTTGTACTTTTCCACAATCGCAAAGTAAGCAGCATGTGGCCCACCAAAACCCATCGGAATTCCAAATCTTTGAGTGCTTCCCACAACTATGTCTGCGCCCCAACTTCCTGGAGCTTCCAAAATTGCCAAGCTCAAAATATCGGCAGCAACTGCAAGCATGATTTCTTTCGTTTCTAAATCAGCTGCAAAATTTCTAAAGTCATTGACCTCACCGGTAGCATCTGGATACTGAATCAATGCTCCGAAAAATTCTTCACCCTTTAAATCAACTTTAGACCAATCCCCCACCACAACCTGAATTCCTGTTGGTTCAGCTCTAGTTATTATTACTTCTAGCGTTGCCCTGAAAACATTTTCATCAACGAAGAATTTACTTATTGGATCTCCTTTAACTCGCTTGTTCTTGACTGCATACATCAATGCCATCGCTTCTGAAGCAGCAGTTGCCTCATCGAGCAAGGAGGCATTGGCAATAGGCAAACCTGTAAGGTCACTTACTACGGTCTGAAAATTCAGGAGTGCTTCCAGTCTACCCTGTGCAATTTCTGCTTGGTAGGGGGTGTATTGCGTGTACCATCCTGGATTATGAAAAATATTTCTAGCAATGACCGGAGGAGTGAAGGTATTGTAGTACCCTTGTCCAATAAAAGACCGAAAGTTTTTATTCTTTTCAGCCAATTCCCCAAAGTGTGCTTGCAATTCCATTTCAGACATCGCCTCTGGAACATCCAAGGCATCTGGTCTTCTTATATTGTTAGGAATGGTTTCATCGATTAATGAATCCAAATCCTTAACCCCGATGGTCTCTAGCATTTGTAATTCACTTTCCTCTGTTGTGCCTAGATGGCGTGTGGAAAAAGAAAAGTCTTTTTTCATCTTATTAATTTTATTTGGTAGCTAACAATAAATCGTCCATACTTGTTTTAGTGAGAACCTCTTCTTTTACCTGTGACATCGGAATTCTTATTTGTTCCAAGGTATCTCTATCTCGTAAGGTCACCGTCTGATCTTCTAAGGTCTGATGATCAACGGTCACACAGAATGGTGTTCCGATGGCATCCTGTCTTCTATATCTTCTTCCGATGGCATCCTTTGCATCGTATTGAACTTCTGTACTCAATCTAAGGTCACTCAATACATCTTCCGATGCTTTGACCAATCCTTCGTGATTTTTAAGAAGTGGTAGCACTGCACATTTTATCGGTGCAATGGCCGGATGAAATTTCATGAGGGTACGTGTCGAACTTTTTCCATCTGCATCTGGCACTTCCTCTTCTACTAAATTCAAACTCACCTGAGCCAAAAACATTCGATCGGCTCCGATGGAAGTTTCAACAACATATGGTGTATAGTTTTCATTGACCACTGGATCAAAGTATTGCAGTTTTTTACCAGACAATTCTTGATGTGCCTTTAGATCAAAATCTGTTCGTGAGTGAATTCCTTCAAGTTCTTTAAAACCAAAAGGAAATTCAAATTCGATATCGGCAGCGGCATTGGCATAGTGTGCGAGGCTTTCATGATTGTGAAAACGAAGTTTAGATTCAGGCACTCCAAGTGCATTGTGCCATTTCATTCGTTTGGCTTTCCATTGCTCGTACCAATCTAGCTCTGTTCCAGGTTGCACAAAAAACTGCATTTCCATTTGCTCGAATTCCCGCATTCTGAATATAAACTGACGGGCAACAATTTCATTCCTAAAAGCCTTTCCAATCTGAGCAATACCGAATGGAATTTTCTGTCTCGAAGTTTTCGCAACGTTCATAAAGTTTACAAAAATTCCTTGCGCTGTCTCTGGCCTCAGATACAACTTATCATCTCCGACTGCACCTCCATATTGTGTAGAGAACATCAGATTAAATTGTCTGACATCGGTCCAGTTTCCAGTCCCACTGACCGGACAATTAATGCCCAACTCTTCAATGAGATTTTTTAGACCTTCCATGTTTTCTTCGGTTAAATAAGTATTCATTCTTCCGAGGATGTCATCTATTTTTGACTGACGATCAATGATGCGGCCATTGGTTGTTTTAAATTGATGCTCATCAAAATCATCTCCAAATTTCTTCCGCGCCTTTTCAACATCTTTTTTGATTTTCGCTTCGATCTTATCTGTATAACCTTCGATCAATTGATCCGCTCTATATCTTTTCTTTGAATCTTTATTATCTACCAATGGATCATTGAAAGCATCCACGTGCCCAGATGCCTTCCAAATTTTGGGGTGCATAAATATGGAAGAATCTATGCCGACGATGTTTTCATGCATCTGCACCATACTTTTCCACCAATATTGCTTTAGGTTATTTTTGAGGGCGACCCCATAAGGACCATAATCATATACTGCGGCAAGGCCATCATAAATCTCACTTGATTGATATACGAATCCGTATTCTTTACAATGAGAAACTATCTGTTTAAAGTCCATGATTTCAGGTTGGTGAATAATCGTCCAAAATTAAAACCTTAAGCCATTTAATTAGGAGAATTGCAAGAATATTTTGAAGTGTTAAGAACTTTAGACTTTCGTTAAATATAGAAGGTAGCTAGGACTCAGATTCTTTCCATAGATCTTCAATAATCCCATCATTTATGAACGATTCTTGTTAAGTTTGTGCTCGCACTCCGCCCGAGTGCTGGAATTGGTAGACAGGCATGGTTGAGGGCCATGTGTCCTTATGGGCGTGAGGGTTCGAGTCCCTCCTCGGGCACTTCTACATAAGCAAGGGCTATTTTTTAGATTCAAAAGAAATATCCCTTGCTTTAACTTTTCTCTCAGAATTTCTCTGTTGTAGCTGCTTGAACTGAAAATTCGACCATTCATTGTACTATTTCTAGCATAATTCTCATCTAATAAAGAGCTTTATACGGCATGTCCCTTGTCTCCGATCAGGAGTATTTTATATCTAAAAATATGAAGCAAAACTGAGTATGGATAACAAAGTGCAGAAGATAAATTACTGGTATTTACAGGAGTTCCAGAGCGGAGCAGAATGTCAAAAAATCCAGAAGAGTGACATAATAAAATGCGAAAAGCCCAAGTTTGCTATCAAACTTAGGCTCTTTCGACTAAGGTCTCAAAATAAGAAAACTACTTCTTTTCGGAATAGTTTTTTGGGACGGGACCTTTTCTTGTGTTCAAATATAAGAACGTTAGATAACATATAAAAGTTTATTATATATTATTTTTTTTAATTTATAACAAGTCTGATTTCATTGGGCTTGGACATTAATATATCTTTCATATATTATTATATACGTTGAAACCTGGTCAAAAGTTGCCTAGGAAAGGCCATTTTATTGTGATAAGTAGGTAGATTAAACAGAAGCGGAGTCTCTCAACTTCTTTAGGAAAGGGGACGCAAATATGAAATCTATTAAGGTATCATTGGTACTCTCCAAAACATCATCCTTACTCCCCTGCCAAGCCAATTTCCCTTGATGTAGGAGACAGATATTCTCACCAATCTCCATAACTGAGTTCATATCGTGGGTATTTATAACTGTCGTGATGTCATATTCCTTAGTTATGTTACTGATCAATTCATCTATGGTTATGGCCGTCTTTGGATCCAATCCAGAATTGGGTTCATCACAGAAAAGGTATTTAGGGTTTAAGACAATGGCTCGAGCAATCCCAACCCTCTTCTGCATACCTCCACTTATTTCAGAAGGATATTTATTATTTACACCTTCCAATTCAACTTTAGCAAGACAAGCATTTACTCGATCCTTCTTTTCTGACATCTTCGTTTTCTTAGAAAACATATCCAATGGAAAGCGAATATTTTCTTCAATCGTTAATGAATCAAAAAGTGCATTCCCTTGAAATAACATTCCGACATCCATTCTTAGGTTCTGCAGTTCCTTCTTACTTAAACTTAAAAAATCAATATCGTTGTACCAAATCTTGCCTTTGGAGGGCTTCAATAAACCCACCAATAACTTTAATAAGACCGTCTTACCAGCTCCACTCTTACCAATGATCAAATTAGTCTTTCCTGCTTCGAAGGTGAAGTCAATGCCCTTTAAAACTTCTTGGTCTCCAAAGGACTTATGAATTTTTTCTACTCTAATCATATTATACAGTAAGAACTAAGGCAATGATAAAATCAGCAACTAAGATTAGAATGTCGCTATAGACTACGGCTCGGGTACTGGCTTCACCTAGCTCAATCGAACCACCTTTTACAAAATATCCTTGATAGCATGAAACCGAAGTAAGTATGTACGCAAAAACAAAGGCCTTCACATACATCATCAACACATTGTATGGTACAAAAAAGGATCTAAGTCCCTTTACATAATCAACTTCTGAGAGTCCTCCGGTTACGATGGCCGCTAAATATCCTCCCATAATCCCGACGAGTGCTGAGATACTCACAAGCATTGGGATCACAATAATGGCTGCAATCATTTTAGGCATAATAATATAGGCAGAGGTATTAACGCCCATCACTTCCATCGCATCAATGTGCTCCTTTTGCCTCATTCCGCCTATTTCTGCGGCCATATTTGAACCCACTTTACCCGCTAAAACCAAACAAGTAATGGTTGCTGCAAGCTCAATAATCACAATATCTCTGACAACATAACCGATGTAGTATTCCGGAATAAGTCCTCCACCCAATTGATATGAAAATTGAACGGCCGTAACAGCTCCGATAAACAACGAAATGATGACAACAATGGTCAAGGATCCAATCCCGATGTCATACATCTGACGCACAATCTCTTTGTAGTACATTCTCCAGTTCTCTGGCCTTTTAAAAATGTCCTTTTGCCAGGCCACAAATTTTCCTACATGAAATAGTGCGCTTTCTTCCGAATTTAAAAGCTTTTTAAGCATGCCGCAAAAATAGTAGAATTAAAGGCTAAAGTTTAAAATTGAGGGGCCATTGCGTCTTAATTTTTATATATGCTTTGTAAATCTTTACGAGCAAGTATAAAAACCATTCAGATGCTTACTTTTGAGACATGAGAAAGACAGCAGTAATTACGGGGGCCACTAAAGGTATCGGGCGAGCTATATCTGAATATTTGGCCAAAGAAGGCTATGATTTAGCAGTAAATGCACGTAGTCAAGATGATCTAGAACAGATGAAAATTGACATAGAAAAGTCAGATCCTGAGGTTACTGTACATATCAAGGCAACGGATATGAGTGTTAAGACTCAGGTACTGGAGTTTGGGAAGTGGGCCCTGGATACGCTTACGCAAATTGATGTTTTGGTCAATAACGCAGGAATTTTTATACCAGGCGAACTATGCAATGAAGAAGAAGGTGCCTTAGAATCAATGATCAATACCAATCTTTATAGTGCCTATTATCTCACGAGAAGTCTTATCAGTTCCATGAAAGATAAAAAGCAAGGGCATATATTTAATATGTGCTCGATTGCCTCAAAAATTGCCTACCCCAATGGTGGATCCTACAGTATTTCCAAATTTGCCTTACTAGGATTTTCAAAAGTATTGAGAGAGGAATTAAAGGACCATGGCATCAAGGTAGTTTCAATTCTCCCAGGAGCAACTTGGTCCAATTCATGGAAAGGCGTCGATTTACCGACTGCCAGATTGATGCAAGCGACCGATATTGCTGAAGCAGTTATAAGTGCTACTAGAATGAGTCCATCTGCTGTGGTCGAAGAAATTATATTAAGACCTCAACTTGGAGATCTCTAGGCAATTATTGCTGATCAAATAAAGATTTGGCCACAGCCCCCTCTCTTTTAAGTAATTCTCTCTTTAAATCAAGACCATAGGCATAGCCAGTCAGGCTGCCGTCGGAACCGATCACTCGATGACATGGCAATAAAATGGCTATTGGATTGGCACCATTGGCAGCTCCAACCGCTCTCACAGCTTCTGGGCTCCCTATTTCATTGGCTAAATGCTGATAAGAGGTCGTCTTTCCATATTCGATGAAACGAAGTTCCTTCCATATTTTTTTCTGAAAGTCCGTGCCAGCTTGAAGGTCAATAGGCAGATTAAATATCCGTAAAGAACCTTTAAAGTACTGAGCGAGCTGTTTAACCGCCTTTTTTGTTAATTCTGATGGCGAAGTTTCCTCCGTTGGTTCCTCCTCTCCTAGAAACTTAATCTCTGTAATCCCTATATCTGAGGCACAAATCTTCCAATAACCGAAGCGAGAAGGACAATATTCAAAGTAATGATCCATTGATGTTCTATTTCTTTCGCAATATCGGGCATTAATTTTGGTCTAATAAAAAAAGACTCTAAATTTGCCGAGCTTTTAACGATAAAGCGAAAACTGGCAGATTTTGAACTAAACGATAAATCGGTCGGTGCCTTAGCTCAGTTGGTAGAGCAATGGACTGAAAATCCATGTGTCCCTGGTTCGATTCCTGGAGGCACCACAAAGACCTCAGCGAAAGCTGGGGTTTTTTTATTGTGTATACCTTCTTGTATACCTGTGAACGGTAAGATTAAATCTCAATTTACTAATCTCACTACTATTATGCTAGGAGTTTTCATATTATGATGGAACCCTTTTTTTACTTTATAGGTTTGTATAATGCTCTCAAGACCCAAGTTATTCCTGTTCTGGAGAGGATAGGATAGCAATCATCATCATTGGGCATTGGATGATTGTAATTTGTACTCGTAATATTTATGTGGAGCAATATTCACTAACATAATTATACAATTATGTCCACAAAAAATATTACCCCCACGAGAAAACAATTATTAGTTGTTAACGGTATTGACTACTTCCTTCCTTCAAATTTAGATCTAGACATTTTACTAAAGAAGCACCCTCTAACGTTATCGTATTTACATAAAAAACCTCAGGCTGTCAAAGACAGATTAATTGTCATCCTCTCACAGCTTGACAAAAGGTTAGCATTCAATAAAAACTTAGATTTAGCAGCTAATAATGGGTTCGTAAACCTTAATGCTCAAATCCTTCAAAGTACAACCGTCAAGAATTATAAAGAGTATGTTGATTGGTTGGTCTATGTTGGCATTTGGGATTGTGACAACAAATACATTCCTAATAAGAAAAGCCTTGGGTATAAATGGGCAACAAAATACACTGGCTCCAAATTGGTGAAACACACCGTTTATGATTACAGCATTGTTACAAAACTTTCAAATAATGCAATTGATATAACATCGGCTATCAATTATCAAGATTTACTCTCTGATCTTCAATCATTAGAAGTTGACTTAGCCAAGAGTCCGTCAGACAGGGAATTATATAGATTGGCAATGGTTAAATCATTGGCTGAGATAAAAAAGGACATTAAAGTCAAAAAAAATTCTTCTGTTTATTCTGGATTAACCAGAGGTCAAACTATGAAGTATGTGCGAGATCATGCAAAGAGAAAGATAATGGCAACAGATAGAGTTATACATGAAATTAAAAATGGCGGTTGGTATTTCAAACAAGACACTACCTCAAGACGATTGCACACCAACATTACATCTTTAAAGTCAGAATTGAGACCTATCCTGAGGTACAAAGGTCAGGATTTGTACTCGATGGATATAAAGAACTCGCAGCCCTATATGTCTTTGGCTCTATTGTTTAGATCTCCTTCTGCCAAAATCAAAGGAATTATTGATGAACATGCAGCATACTTAAAATCAAACCATCCGAATGAGTTTAAGCAATTACAAGGGTTACTTGCAACTTTAAGAAGTGGTTCACACCCAAAAGATGTAACCGACTACATTCAAGAGGTAACCAATGGAACTCTTTATAATACTATGATGAATCTTTGGAACAATAAGTTAGGCAAGAGCTACAATCGATCAAAAGCCAAAGAGCAAATCTTCAAGATATTTTTTCAACCACCGAGTTTTACAAGCAAGGAAAAGCAAATCTTTGCAACCAAATTTACGACTATTTGGAGATTGATTAGTTTGATAAATACTGGGTTTACAACCATTAAAAAGCA
>ENA-ORXT01000226-ORXT01000226.1-marine-metagenome-genome-assembly--contig:-NODE-226-length-93882-cov-9.382261_pt1 | contig 93882 bp, 60 predicted proteins | sample MGYA00237868_ERZ511482 | MGnify/ENA metagenome assembly ERZ511482 | reverse complement strand
AGTTTCAGCTCATCCGTTGCCCACGCGCAAAGTGACTTTAGCTGCGCCAGCGTCAGCGAGATCCCGTTGGTGGAGTGTGAGGCGCTGGTTGCGATTGTAAACGCAAACTCTCAGGGATACTTTCCGGGTAGCTGGTTGACGATCGATGCACCATGCAGTTGGGCAGACATAACCTGTATGGATGGACGTATTGTAGAACTTAACTTGTTCTCTTATAACCTAACAATTCTCCCACCTGAAATCGGCTTGCTCAACCACCTAACATACCTTAACCTGTCGTTCAATCAGTTGGCGACTGTACCGCCCGAAACTGGTAACATCAGTAGCCTCATTAAACTTGACCTTGCTGATAACCAGTTAACATCTTTGCCACTAGAGTTTGGCAGACTCGATAACCTTGTTGAGTTTGACCTGTCGGGCAATCAGCTAACATCTTTGCCGCTCAAAACCGGCAACCTCGATAGCCTTATTGTCTTCGACCTATCGGACAATCAGCTAACATCTCTACCGTCTGAAATCGGCAAACTCTCTTTGCTCTCTACCCTTTACCTGCACTCTAACCAGCTAGCATCTTTGCCGCTCGAAATCGGCAACCTCGATAACCTTATTGAGTTCCACCTATCGGGCAATCAGCTAACATCTTTGCCGCCCGAAATCGGCAACCTTTCATCTCTTTCTTCCCTTGGTTTATCATACAATCAGCTAACATCTTTGCCGCCCGAAATCGACAACCTTTCATCTCTTTCTTCCCTTGATTTATCATACAATCAGCTAACATTTTTGCCGCCCGAAATCGGTAACCTTTCATCTCTTTCTTCCCTTGCCCTGCCGGGCAACCAGTTAATGACTATACCGCCCGAAATCGGTACTATCGGGAACCTCACACATCTTAGTTTATGGGAAAACCAGTTAACGACGCTGCCACCAGAAATGGGCAACCTTCTTTCTCTCTCAACCCTTTACCTATCAAACAATCAGTTAACAGCTTTGCCGTCTGAGGTTGGCAATCTCTCTTCCCTCTCCTCCCTTTCTTTATACAACAATCAGTTAACAGCTTTGCCGTCCGAGATCGGTACCCTCAATAAACTCACAATACTTAACCTGTGGGACAACCAGCTGACGACGTTGCCACCAGAAATTGGTAATCTATCTTCTCTTTCAGATCTTAATCTATCGGAAAATGGGTTGGCAGCTTTACCATCCGAAATCGGCAATCTTTCTTCTCTCTCTAAGCTTGACCTATCGAGCAATCAGTTGATGACTTTGTTGCCTCAAATTGGCAACTTATCCTCTCTCTCATTCCTTTCTTTATACAACAATCAGTTGACGGCTTTGCCGTCTGAGATCGGCAACTTATCCTCTCTCAATGAACTGCATCTGAACCTTAACCAATTGACGACCTTGCCACCTGAAATCGGTAATCTCAATAACCTCACAAAACTTGACTTGCACCTTAACCAGTTAGCAACTTTGCCACCCAAGATTGGCAACCTATCTCCTCTCTCGTTCCTTGATCTGAGATACAATCAGTTGACAACTTTGCCACCCGAAATCGGTAACCTTTCTTCTCTTAGAACTCTTTCCTTATCGAATAATCAATTGACAAGCGTCCCGATAGGGTTTAGCAACCTGCAGAGCATAGTCAGGCGTCAGCTATTCGATGAGGGCATCACAATTACTGGGCAGGGGATTTTTTTACCATTTGTCACGCGCTAGCGCTTTGGGCATGGCGCTTGTTTTCGATGAGTGAAAATGGATGCAGCAAAAAGGGGATCGGACAGTCCGATCCCCTTTTTGATCCGCGTGCCGAGTGCTTGATCTTACTTTGATTCTTGCTTCAGCGCTCGCCCATACAAACCCAGCAAAGGCATAAACGTGATTGCGACCAGCGTTAGCCCCGCACGGATCCCAAATTCGAAACGGTAGACGCCACTTACAGCAAATGCAATGCTAAAGAAGAGTGCCGACGCAGTTGTCAGAGTCAAGTAAGGGGAGAAAGCGTTTTGTTTTGGCACGAGCCGCGTTCGGGTTCTCTAAATTAGCTGAAGCGATAGCGCAACATTCGCCGCCCACGGCAGCACTTTGAATTCGCCCGCTCGCAATGCCGTCTCTACTTTGGAACGACTGAGCAAAAGTAGCTCCTGCTCCTCCAGATCGTCCGCATCGATTGGCTGGATCCACTTAGCGTTTTGGGCCAAAAAGAAGTGAGCGTTTCCCCGCCGCGGTTGCCGTCTACGGCGTAGCTGCCAAGCGGCGTCCAATTGGGGGCGCTGTAGCCTGTCTCTTCCAGCACTTCGCGTTTGGCCGCGTCCAGCGGATCTTCGCCTTCTTCCAAATAGCCGCCAACAATGGCCAGCGACACCCCATCTACCGCGTATTTCGTCTGGCGGAAGCAGACAAACTCACCCGCTTCGGTGATCAGCACCACGTTGATAAAATCGGGCGTAATGATCCATTGCCAATCGTCAATGATTTGTCCAGTGGGTAGCTCCACTCGATGGCTTTCCACGGTAAGAAAGCGACCATTATTTGGTTGAAAGACAGTTTCTCGTTGGAGCGTTTTCCAAGGTTTCAACTTTTTTACTCACTTGCTTCGATGCTAAAGGTAAGTGGATAGCCATCCGCGCGGGCTTGGCTTGATGCCTTTTCCGCAAGACGCTTGGCCTCTGGCTTGGGGCGGACAACCACAATCGCGGTGCCGCGCTCGTGCGCGGTCATGGCGACATGTTCGGCCATTTCGTACGAAAGCCAAAACACATCGCCCAAAATTCTAATCACATATTCAAAGGTGGTAATCGGATCGTTGTGGATCAATACATTGTAAAGGGGAGAGGAATCTGTATCCTCTATCGCGCCCTTATCGGGTATAATGACTGGGGCTGTGACCGTTTCTAAAGTTAACATAAGGCTCTTTGTTCGATAAGAAAAGTTGGTACTTCTCTGAGATTTGATGGGATTATCAATATTTTAGTAAATGAGCTCGTAAGGGGCATGAACCATCGCGCCCAGCACAGTTGATGGAATTATCAATCTTGGGACAAGATAGTTCATGCCCCTATGAATGCCTCTTCGGCCTCTAAGGCTAGGAACTCTTCATTGCTCAGAATTTGACCATCTTTCAGACGCAATACTTCGTCGACATACTCATCAGAAATGCTGTCGTGGGTTGCCATTAACATCGTCATCTGCTTCTCTTTGACAATCGACTTAAAGATGTCCAAAATTTCGGTGGCGGTGCGACTGTCCAACTCGCCGGTTGGTTCATCGGCAATAATCAGTTGTGGATAATTTGCCAACGCGCGCGCAATGGCCACACGCTGCTGTTGACCACCGGAAAGCTCATACGGGCGATGGTCAACCCACTTAGTTAATCCAACCAGCTCTAAACATTCTAACGTGCGCGCTCGCCGCTCCTTGCTTTTGGTCTTGGTCATGCGCAACATTAGCTCGACATTTTCGTATGCAGAGAGGGCCGGAAGCAGCCCCAGTGATTGAAAGATGAAGCCGACTTTGTCGCGCCGCCATGTGGTCAGTTGTTTCTCGCGCCACTGGCCGATCTCTTCACCACCGATGCGCACCGTTCCTTTGGTTGGCTGATCCAACCCGCCCAGGCAATTAAGCAGCGTAGTTTTGCCACTGCCCGAGCGACCTTTGAGGGAGATAAACGCGCCAGTCTTAATGCGCAGGTTCACGCCGCGTAATGCCGGGATCTCTTGATCACCCAGTTTATAGACGCGCCAAAGCTCATCCGTTTCGATTGCCAGCGGAGCGGTTTTTAGCGAATTTATTTCTTGTATCCCGTTTGTTTCGGTCATAATTTTTTTAGAGCAAGTTTCTCTGCTGGGCACTTTCTATGCAAGTATCATTTTTCTTGGTTCTATCAGTTTTGGTAAGGATGTCCAATATTTGATGAATGAGCTTGTAAGAGCATGCTATATCGTGCCAAAGATTGATGATCCCGTCAACCATGTTGGGCACGATATATCATGCTCTTACAGGTTTGCATTATCTTTTTTCGAACCAATTGATCTCCCACCAAATCTGACAGAATTAGCATTTTTCTTCTTTTGCAAAGGTGTCTAGTAAGGAAGGGCAAGTTACTTTTTCTTTCGGCGGAAACGACCCAAGAAGCCACCCGACTTCTTTGCAGGTGGCTGGTCTACGTCATCATTGCTGCTGGCAATCTCATCTGTGTTCGCCACCTCATTTGGGTGCGCTTCCTGAGCATTCACCACGGATGGCTTGAGCAAAATACCGTGCTCGGTGATTTCTAACGTGGCGTGATTCTTAAAGTTGAGTGCTTCCAAATAATCTTGCGGAATGTGCATCCGCCCAGCATTGTCGACCACAACTAATTCCTCGAACTCTGCTTCAGTCTCTCCATCTGCATTGCTGGCCCCATTCTGTGCCTGACCCTCTGCGCCCGCTGGGCTGCGCACTTGGCGACGTGTTTCAGTGGCAAGCATCCCGTCGCGGATGCGCACAACGCGGTCCACGTGGCGCGCGATGCCCGGATCGTGGCTGACGATCAAGGTGGTCACACCCATTTCGTGCGCCAGCATTTGGAAGGTGCCATAAATCGCCTCAGCAGTACTCGAATCGACCTCGCCCGTCGGCTCATCTGCCAAGAGCAAGATTGGATCGTTTGCAAGAGCCACGGCAATGGCAACGCGCTGCTGTTCACCACCAGATAGTTCGGGCAGATGATGCGTCATGCGCTTGCCCAACCCAACAATGTCGAGTAGCTCTGCGGCCTTTTTGCGATTGTCCTGCCCCGATGCGCCGGCTAGCGTCATGGGCAACGTTACATTTTGCAATGCGTTCAAATAGGGCACCAAATTACGCGCGCTCTGCTGCCACACAAAGCCAACCTGTTCGCGACGATAGCGATTGAGTTGACGGTCGGGCATTTTGAGCAAGTTCTGACCGTTGACAACCACTTTTCCCGCGGTCGGTCGATCCAGCCCGCCGAGGATGCTCATGAGTGTACTTTTGCCGCTGCCGCTTGACCCGACAACGCTCATGAGTTCGCCCCGCTCGATGGTAATGTTTAGCCCTTGGAGCGCGACCATTTCGATGTCGGCAACTTGGTAGATTTTGACTAGCCCTTCGCAGGCAATAAATGGATCCATAATTTTTGTGTGGAAAAATGTGCTTTTGAATGTGAGTGTACCACAGGTGGCTCTATTAAACGGTTTCGCCCAGCTTAATCGCTTGGAAGATTTTCATGCGCATAAGCAATATCGCGAGCACGGACAAAGCAAACACAAACAGGATACCAAACAGCGCATAGATCCGCATGATGGCATCCCACGCAATTTCTACCTGAAAAGGGGGAATAAGCTCTGTAATATCAGTCCCCACTTGCAAATAGGGGATGTACAAATTGCTCATGACTGTGCCAAGCAAGGTGCCTGCGCCCAATCCTAAAACAATCAGAAAGATCAGCTCCCAGGCGAGGAAGGCGGTCATTTGCCCTGCGGAAAGGCCGATGGCGCGTAAGGTGCCTAGCTCGATAAAGCGGCGACGAAATGAGAAGAGCGCATAGAGCAAGAAGCCGAGTACGGTCAATAGTGCGGCGGCCAAAAAGCCAATTGAGAGCACGCCAAAGAGCCCCTGCCGATCCGGCTTTTCTTGTGCGTCGGCAATATCCTGCCGCGCGGATTGCAGGTTGAGCACGCGCAGATCCAGATCGCGCAGTTCATTTTTCATTAGATTATAGTCGATGCCGGGCGCGGTTTTGGACCAAACATCATATGGGAATGTACCACCCAACTGTTCGAAGAGATATTCCATGTTGCCCACAATCAGCGGGCCATTCTCTTCGGCGTACCATTTGGGGAAATAGTTAATGCGCCCCACAACCGTGAAATTGCTCTCGACACGCTGCCCATAGCTGACGATACGAACCGCGACGATGTCACCTTCGGAGATGCCATTTTGACGCATGAATTTGCCTTCCAGCAGAATGCCATCATCGGCCACTGCTAGTGCGTTCATCAATGCACCGAGGCTTGCGGGGGCAAAATCACGACGCCAGTACGCTGCTTTTGGGAAGTCCACACGATCGATGCCATAGAAGGTAGAATCGAGCCACTCTCCCTGAACCTGAATGCGCGATTCGTAATCACCCACACGCGTTGCTTCGAAGATCCCCTCGATCTTTTTGTGTTCCGAAACAGGGACAAAGACCCAACGCGCTTCGTCAATGACGGCGTCGGCATCGTCTGTTGTGGTGGACACGCCTAAATTATCGCCGCTGCCACCAGGTGGGCCAGCCGTTGCGTTTGGGTCGTCGATGACGCCAAGTTCTACAAGATGGGTATCTGCCCCCGTAAGATAGTACGTTCGATCAAAGAGATGATTGTCCAATGTTTGTGCCAGCGAGGCGGTATAAGTCGATAAGCTTAGGGTTAGCACAAGCAGCACCAATGGGGCACTATAAAAGCCCGGGTCGCGAGCCAAGTAGCGCGTTGCGAGCAAAAACCCAACACTCTCTGTGCGGCCAGCAAGCCAAGCAATGCCCGCCATCAATATGGGCAGCAGACGTAAGATCAGCAGCGTTAACGCCAATGCACCTAGGGCCGGAATCAGGAAGAGCAGCGGATTCTCGAAGGGGCCACCCCCCGCGGCTAAATCGGTGACGCCTTCGCCTGTGATGTTGCCTTGTTGACTGAGCAAATAGGTGCCGTAGATGACGGGAATCATCAGCAGCACGTCGAGCCACATGCGCTGCCACCATGGTGAACGCATTGTGCGCGCTTGCTCTTGTTTGAAGCTGACGATTGTAAAGCGCGATGCGCCGATTGAGGGCAATATTTGTGCGATCATTGTGACGATGACCGCGCCAATGCCAAAGCGCAATGTGGACATGGTCATTTCGATGCGCAATGTTCGCTCGACCGTAAAGTTGAGGAAGCTGCGGGTCGATGCAATGATTTGCGCCAGATATGGGGAGAGAAAATAGCCGCCGATTAAGGCGATGATGCCCAGTATGAGCGCCTCGATGGTGGCGATGCCAACAATCTGGCCGGTTGTCGCGCCACGGCTGCGCAGCACGGCTATTTCGTTGCGCTGACGGCTGACGGCTAGCCCAACCACGAGGCCGATAAAGGCAATCAGTAGGCCAACAATCGGCACACTAAATGCAAAAAGCAGCACGTTGAGCAAGCGCGAAGAATCGCGATAGCGAACGAGCGCATCTTGAGGAGAGACTTCTAAGCGCGTGTCTGCTAAGAGACCACCGACCTCTTGCTGTACTTGAACGGTGCTCGAAATAAGCGGCCCTACATCGTCGGCGGTTACCGCGCTGCCGTCCATGATGAAATACCACAGAAACTGCGCAATTTCATCATCCATTGGCGGGGATAAGCGTTCGACAAGGGTTGCTTCGGGCACAAAGAGTTGATTCTCGAAGACTGATTCGCGGTAGAACCAGTAGGGGTCGGTTTGATCTATCACTTTCCATATGCCCGATACACGTACGGGGATTTGGATGGTGCGGTCGCCTAGTTCGTTCTCGATGTTGCGGAAAGTCACATATTGTTCGCCAACCTGTATGCCCAAGTTGTCGGCTAAGGATTCCGCTACAAGTACTTCTATTGGGCTATCAGCAGAGTCATTTGAAAACGGTGCGGCTGGTGCAGGGAATTGCCCTTCGAGCAGCGTGATATGGTCCGCAAAGTCGGTGGCAAATGCAAAGCTCACCCATTCGAGCGGATCGGTTTTGTCGGAGTAGGATGATTGATTTGCGGGGAAGAGCCGGAAGTTATCGGTACGGGCGTAGCGAACTGTTTGATCGTGGGGCAGGCGCAGGTCGAGCACGGCGTTGTTGGTGAGGTAGCTATCTACAGGAACGACATCTTCCCACTCTTTTGCGCCATAGAGGGAGCCAACATAGCGAAACATGAAGGCGAATGGGGGCCGCTTTAGAGAGCTCTCTTCGGAGGCTTCGAGCAATTCGTCTTGTAGAATTTGGTAGTAGACCGCATCGGTATAAAGCGGGATGCTCATAACAATTGCGACAGATACAATTAGGCCCAGCGCGGTGGCAAGCGCTAATCCACGCTGCGAAAGTAGGCGTCGAGTGGCCACCACAAAGATTGCTAAGGTACGTCTCAGAAAGTTCATAGGGAATTATTGACCAATCACAATCTGGCCTTCTTCTAGGCCCTCTTCGATCTCGACTTTTTCTGTTGTTTGAATGCCGACGGTCACATCCACGCGGCTTTGCGCGTCACCATCTTGCACCACGGCAAAGCGGCGTCCGTCAAAGTTTCGCAGCGCTTGTGGTGGCAGCCAAAGCACATCATTTTTACGCTCTAACTCTACTATTATGCGAACTAGGTCACCTTCTTCGTATCCGGCTTCTGCGGCAGATTGATCGAGCGTAATGCGGGTCGATTTGTCTAAATCTTCCACGGTTGAACCGGCGCTGCTGCCCCCATATGGAAAGGGCAGGCGACGCACGGTGCCTTCGAGCAGTAAACCTGGGCGGCTGACGAGCGTAACGGATGTGATCATGCCTTCTTCCAAATTATCCATCTGATTAGAAAGCAGGTCGGCGCTTATTTCTAGCGATTCAACGTCAGCGATGACGGCCACATTGTCATACGCTTCGACAGCTTGACCGGCAAGCAGCGAAACCGATTTTAGTTGACCATCAAAGGGTGCAGTGATGCGGGCATCAGTGATTGCTTTTTCTAACTTCGCCACTTCAAGCTTTGCGCGAGCGACGTCATTTTCAAGCAGTTGATCAACGCCATTGCTCAATCTGTCGACTGAAATTTGGGCCATATCCGTACGTCGCTCTTGGATTGCGATATCCTCGGGGCTTGCGGACGTTTGGCGACGGAGAAGTGAAAGCTGTAACTGCGCGATATCTAAATTGGCTTGAGCTGTCTCTTGTTCGTAACCAAGGTCGCGCAGTGCAGTTTCAAGGCGGACTTCGGCCCGCTCTAGATCAAGGTTTGCAGAGATGAGTTCTCTTTCTAGATTATCAATCTCTAACTCGGCAATAATGTCACCCGCTTTGACTACATCATTGCGTTCGAAAAAGAGTGCTTGAACACGCCCGCTCGTGCGGAAGAAGAGATCCTTCTGATCGACGGCAGCGATTCGCCCACTAAAGGTTAGCTCGTCTATGATTTCGCCAAGCTTTACGGTATAAGTTGGTTTGCGCGCAACGATGCGGGTTGGAATGGGCGTTGGCGTTGCATCTTCATCTGTGGCTATCTGTTGCGTACGATTTGCAGGTAAGAGCGCGCAGCCAGAGATAAAGAATGTAAGCGCAAGCGTTATGCCTAATAATTTATGTTTGCCCAAAAAAGTTCCGTACCACATTTTAAGAAGTAGAAATGGGACAGAACTTTTCTGAGGGGTGATACTTAATGATTTACTGAGCGATTTACCAGATGAGTCACCCAGTAGATGAAGGTGTAGTATGTTCGGGGGTACTCGGTGCGCAGGCGAGCGACGGTTGTGAGACTTTATCAACTTGGTTTACCTCAAAAGAAGGCTCGTGGTAATAGACCGCGGCAGAGAGCTTTTTTCGACTCAATCAGGAAGATTTGAGTATATTTATTCGGATACATTGCGGCACAGTTACTGTGGATGAATTTATTGGGTTAGATAGTTAGTATCCTATCATTGACACAAGCGCTCTGTCAATCTCGATTATAAAAACGAGGTGCGTCTCAGTTTTTGGAAAAACGAATGGTGACGAAAATTGTGAGGACGTGCGGTCAGCGACCTGTATTACCGCCATGTCTTACTCTATCCATCCACAAACTACACTTGTTCTTGAATGTTTGAATCGGGGATATTTGTGGATGACGACGCGATATCGCCATGAATACTCGTCCCTCATCTATGGCGGATAAGAGAAGCACTGGGTGAGATAAGATATTCGGGATCGTGGTGCTGATTTCTCCCCATCACTCCTCCTGTCCCTACGATTTTTGTCACAAATCAGTAGCGATGGACACGCAGCCATAGACGAAGGATGTGTCTTTGGTATAACAAAGGGCGTCTCGACTAGTTGAGACGCCCTTTGTGAACTGATTAAATTATCTAGCTTGTAGAAAAATTTTACAATGTAACACGCTGTGCCGTAGGTTCTGGCTTGTTTGCGCTACCACGCAGATCCCAGCCAATGGCAAAGAGAAGCGTTAGCCCTGCAACTGCTGCAACAATCCAAGCGAGAATTGTTGTGTTTAGCAGCCTCAATAAGCCTGCTAATCCAGTTGTTGCGGTGCTGTCTGCAACTGCTGCGGTTGCCACCATTGCAGGGGCGCTACCAAGTGCCTGTGGTGTACGGCTCATGGTTGTTAGAGCATAAACGGCACCTGTATTGTTTGCAACGGGCAATAGTTTAGCAACTACGCCATCAATTGCGATCTCTGCATCTAGCATATTCCACGTACGGGCATCGTTTGTGCTTAGCGCAACAATCGATGGCGTGCTGTGAATGGTTGTGCTGCCGTTGAGGTAGTTCGATGCAACATAAAGCACATTTGGTTGCGCTGGGTCTGTTGTTAATGCGCTAACTTGCAATCGAGAACCAGCAATTAATCCTTGACCCTCGTTGCCTAAGCCATCATTTGCTAGCGCCCATGTGATACCACCATCTGTACTCTTGAGTAGGCCACGGTCCATTGTACCAACGTAGACAGTTGCATCGTCACCAGCAATTGCTAAAGCTGTTGGTACACTATTGACTGTGTTAACCGTGACCCATCTCAAGCCAAAGTTTTCGGCTCGATACAGGCTGGTGTCTGTGCGTGCAAAGGCCATGCCTGCTCCGCGATCATCCACAACAATTTCTTGCACTCGCTCATCTAAAAGAAGCTGGCCGCTTAATACAAGGCTGCTGCCCACATCGCGCAGGCGGAAGACGCCCGCTGTATCGGTGCCAACATATATTAGATTCTGGATAGAATCGACTGCAACTTCTGTAATCATGCCGATTTCATCTGTGTTCAGCAGGAACCGGTCCCAACTTTCGCCCATATCAGTCGAGCGGAAGATAGCCATTTCGTTTGCAGCACCGATATAAATGTTGTTGCTGTTTGCGTCTAACGCAACTGCGCTAACCATAATATTTTTTGGTGTGTCAACACGTGCCCACCCTTCAGAATTGCCAACAAATAGATGATCTCCGTCAACGGCGTAGTTAACGCCATCTGCGCCCGTTACATAATCACGTACATTTTCAAGCGCAGTTTTATTGTCTGCCGCAGAGGATTCCGTCAAGGCGCTGACAGAACCAACAAGTACAGAAGCGGTCAATACTACGGTTATGAAGAACATGAGTAATTTTCGAAAATCCATTTTGTCACTTTTCCTATATACTATTAAACGATATACTTGGCAGCACTGTTTTGTGTTGCGGTATAACTCGTCGGGAGTTTGTCTGTGCTCTCAGTATAAGTAATGGAAAGTAATCAAGTTTGACATTTGACAGTTTTTAATCGGACCATTTCCATGCGTCAGCGTAGGATTGGGCATAAATGGTTAAAAAAAGAGAGAAAAAGCGGTGTCCGCGATGGACACCGCTTTTTCTCTCTTTTTTATCTTTTTGAGCAGTAGAGCTTATGGCAAACGATATTGGATAACCAAGTTAGCTGCTGTCTCTGCATTCCCATCTTGCGCTTCAGCGATCCGCTGCCCAACCCCGCTAATGATAAATACAACTGCATTGCCTTCGCTCCAATCATCTTGGCTAATGATTTCATTCAAAATAGAGCTCAAATCAGGCGTGCGATGGGTTTCCCCGATCTCGCTCCATGCGGGTACATCCAACCATGGGACCGTTGCTTCAGTGCGCTCACGTAGCGAAACATTTTCGCGCTCTTCTACAAAAACCGCGGCATCAGCCACCGCTTCACCATAGAAGAGTAGCGATGTCTCCTTGACCGTAGCAAATTCTGTCGTCAACTCAATAAATGCATCAATCACGGTTGCATCATTTGGAATGGTAACCCCTACAAAGCGCAAGCCGATAATCTGTTGCCCATGTTCATCTTCGCTCTGCGTAATTTCTAGCTCATCGCTACCTAAGCGTACATCACCATTTGCGTGCTGCTCGGCATCGTCACCGCTTTCTGCAACGCGTACAGCGAGCGTGCGCACAGTCGATCCTTCGGGTGGTTCGGCTGTCCACGTTGGCGTTGGGGCGATTAGCGATCTGTCTGCCCGCGACCAAGTAAGCATCGCGCGTGCGCCAAGCGTATTCTCGAAATATTCAACACGTACGATCTGCTTTCCGGCTGGCACTGTCACATCTGCGGTATAGGTTGCCGCCTTGTTATCCTGCCACTGATCAATAATAAGATTGTCGCCGACCCAAACTCGTATCCCATCATCCACCTCAACTTCGAAGCGATAGGTGCCAGCCTCAAAATCAATGTTGCGTCGCCAGCGTGCCGAGAAATTATCGCTTGGAATGCCAGCTCCTGGGCTAGCCGTATTCCAGTTAAAGTTGATAGCTGACTCATTGCGCACAATAATCGGCACACCCTTTAACTCGTCGTTATCAAAATATTCGCCTAGCCAAGCACCCGCAGGTGGTGCAGCTGCGCTTGCTTGCTGAACTAGTCGGAACCAGCCAAGTTTCGCAATCGCTTTACCCATATCCTCAAAATATTCAAACGTTATATTATGCTCGCCAGCCGTTAATTCAGTATCCACATTAATGACGCGTGTCGATCCTGTGCGCCAGTTATCAAGCAATAATTCATCATCAATAAAGAGACGAGCACCATCATCAACTTCTACCACAAACCGATATGTCCCTGCGCTCTCGATATTGATTGTATTGGTCCACCGAACGCTAAATTCATCCGGCAAGAAAGCTGGATCAGGTCCACCATCGCCCCAATCAAAATTAATTGCCTCATCTCGACGGCGCAACGTAGTAGGTCCATCTAGTGACGTATTTGTCCAGTAATCTCCGCGCCATACCCGTATCCCATTTCTAGAAAGCGCAGGATCAGACGTTGCTGTCGCAGCAACTATGGTCGGCACTGGTGTATCGGTTGCGGGCTGTACTATGTTGACGACCGGCGCTGGTGTGTCAGTAGCTGGTATGTCGGTAGCTGGCGTGTCAGTAGCTGATGATGCTTTGACTGGTGGTACTGGTGTGTTAGTTGCTGATTTTGCTTTAAGCGGTGGTGCAGGTGTGTTAGTTGCTGATTTTGCTTTAAGCGGTGGTGCAGGTGTGTTAGTTGCTGATTGCGCACCCGCTGGTGACTGTGATCCTGCCGCCGGAGCCTGCGCGCCTGCTGCTGCGGCATTGGCTGGCGTATTCGTTGGTGGCGGTGTATAGGTTGGCGTATTCGTCGGTGGCGGTGTATAGGTTGGCGTATTCGTCGGTGGTGGTGTATAGGTTGGCGTATTTGTCGGTGGCGGTGTATAGGTCGGCGTATTTGTTGGGATCGGTGTTTTCGTGGGCAACTGTGCGCCTGCTGCTTGCTGACCACCCGGTGCTTGCTGCCCAGCGGCTGGCGATTGAGGACCAGCGGCTGGCGATTGAGGACCAGCGGCTGGTGCTTGCTGCCCCGCGGCGGCGGCGACTGGCGTATAGGTCGGCAGCGCTGTGTAAGTTGGCAGCGGCGTATAGGTTGGCAACGTTGTGTACGTTGGCAGTGGCGTATAGGTTGGCGCCTGTGATCCGCCTGGTGCCTGCGATCCATCTGGTGCTTGTGCGCCTGCCGCTGGTGATTGTGGACCCGCGGCCGGTGCTTGTGCGCCCGCAGCCTGCACCGCTGGAGCAGTATAGGTTGGTTGAGGCGTGTAGGTTGGTTGTTTAGTATAGGTTGGCAATGATGTACTGGTCGGCGTATTCGTTGGCGGCGGTGTATAAGTCGGTATGTTCGTTGGCGGCGGCGTATAGGTCGGCGTGTTCGTTGGTGGCGGCGTGTACGTTGATGTGCTTGTGGGTGGCGGCGTGTATGTAGATATACTTGTTGGCACTGCGCTCACTGCCTGGGGTGTATCCGTAGCAGCCGCCACAGCATTACCGTCCGCAGCAGTAGCGCTGGAATCGCCCTCAATAACGGCGAATTGTGCCTCTGTTTTGTTCTGGTTCTCAGTTCGGTCTGCGGCCTGAATAGTATACAGGTCAGGGCTATTCCAGCGCTCATTTGAAGGATACTTAAAATCAGTTTTAATTTCTCCCACTGCATTGGCAACCGTCGCAGCAAGGATACCGCTTTCGCCCTCATCGTCTTGTAAGTTGATCACAACCATCGTACCTGGTCGCCATCCCGAACCATCAACGGTTACTTGCGTTCCCGCACGGCCACCCACAGGCTTTAGCTCTATCTCTGCTACGCTATCGGACAGTGCCGCTTCTGTCGCTACGGTATCCGGCGTTGCGGTTGGTTCTGGCTCGTTACGTGCGCCACACGCAACCGAACCAAAGGCAAACACTCCTAGCGAAATGGTTAGCAAGGCTCTACTGCGTAAAGAACTCTCGCGTCTCTTTGGCAGGATGGCTGGTTGCGTACGAATAGGCTGATAGGCGAAAGCTTGACTATTTGATTGCGCGCTGTTTAATTGAATACTATGTAGTGTGCTGTCTATCGCGCAGCGTACTAAATGACATATTATATAGTATCCTCTTGCAAGAACGCCGTTCGAAAGATATGATTTTGATTTTTCTATAAATCCATTCATTAATCTGCTCAATTTTTTTTAAGTGAAATGCTTTGAGTTTCTGGATGATGACACCCCGAACTTTTATATTCAACAGGTCACAATTTTGCGGAGGAGGCATTCTTTACTACCGATCTATTTATGTGAACTCCGTTTTATAAAATGTTTATTTCGCGGCTATTATGAACCACTGATACTTCTGTAATGCAGCTGAAACTAATTGTAAAGCTAATAGTACAGAATTGAGGAGTTGTGTGGTCATTCCCAAAAATAAAATATAAGGCATGGTCGCCAATTATTTTGGGAAACCTCTAAAATCCGCATAACTATTTTTCAGGAGTAGCCTAATTCTTTGACGTATTGACCTACATAAAATGTTCCATATTTGGTCATGTATTTGGAAAATGCCGAATAAATCTGCTGCATTTATAAAATTCATTGTATTATAGAATTTTCTGATTGTCGAGCATAAACGAAAAATCAGTTAAGAGTTTGCGTAGATTACTTTACTATATCTTATCACCATCGGTGTGAACTTAATCCGTTTGACCAGCACGCCCGGTACGCCTCTGCGTAGCTCGAAGGCAGCCGCGCGGAGGTGTGCTCACTGGCCTCGAATTACCTCGTAATTTAAAGTTGTTGAACTGGCTATATAAAGCGCTAAACCGAAGTAAAATTCTGCTATTAGAAGCTTCTTTCAAAAACATTGTATTGTTTATTAGTTAAAAGTAATATTTAGCATAATTAGACAATGATATAGTATTATATTAGTAGACAACCCGTTGAATTAATAAAGTATATTGTTCCAAACTCTCACATTAATCTTGATGGTTGACTGTGTGATGGAAAATATTCTGTCTAGAATAGGATGTATTACCTATTGTAAACATTAATTATAACGGTATAGTACAATTGTTAAGGGCCATATTCTGGCGTTAATTGAGTGTGTTCCCTATCTTGTGTGTAAATGGATAAAAACATAGCCGTTTCTGTTTTCTGAAATTATCAAAACATTTTATAACACAATGTAAAAATCTGTGATTTGCTGCATGTATATAGCGTAAAAATTCAAAAATAAACGTGTTATATAGTTAGTAAATCATGCGAAATTAATTTATTCCGACTTTATTAAAATATTATTAGCAAAAGCTTATACTTTAGGAGGATTTATGACTGATGCAAGAGGCACTGCCTCTAAGATACTAGGTAAAGGTCGAAGTTTGACCTTTGTTGCGGTTTTACTTGCACTATTGACAGTAGCATTTATGGCCGAATCAAGCTATGCACGACCTTATGCAAGTGCGCAACCTACTATCATCAATTTACCAGCAGGTGCAGTTGTAGAGTTGCCGGTTTACGGGCATTGTTTAAATTTCGGTTTGCCTTTCCCTGGTCAATCACTTGACCCTGTAGGATTGTCGCCTGCGGATGTACGCCTTGCAATTGGTTATGCAGCGCAACAAGGCTACACACAGAGCGATCTTTGGAACACGCAGCTTGCAGTGTGGAACCTCACAGATGGTGATGAGGCTCCAGCCGGGAATAGCACTACGCAAGAAATTCTTGCGTATGCACGAAGTGGCGCAACGCCGCCTGATGTAAGCCTCGGGCTACCAACGTTATTAGATGCCGTTGGTTCTGGCGATATTTCGATCACGGTTGGAGATTTTACAAGTATCTCTCAGCCAGCCTACTTCGGCTCTGGTACGATTGTAATTCAAAACATATCGAACTCAAGTCAGAAGGTACAAATGCCTTATGGCGCAACCTTTATGGATCCAGCACAGACTGGTAATCAGGATATGGGTCTTTTCCCCGCTGGTCCTGCTAAACTAGTATCGCAGCCTGCACAGCAAGGACCTGCTGGTCCACAAGGACCGTCTGGTCCACAAGGTCCAGCTGGCCCACAAAGCCCTGCTGGCCCACAAGGTCCTGCTGGCCCACAAGGTCCTGCTGGCCCACAAGGTCCTGCTGGCCCACAAGGTCCTGCTGGTAATGATGGTTCAACAGGCCCGATGGGTCCTGCTGGTGCAAACGGTGCTCAAGGCCCTGCCGGTAATGATGGTGCCACTGGCCCGATGGGTCCTGCTGGTGCAAATGGTGCCGACGGACCACAAGGTCCTGCTGGTCAACAAGGCCCTGCTGGTTCAACAGGCCCGATGGGTCCTGCTGGTGCAAACGGTGCCGATGGCGCAACAGGTGCCACAGGTGCCACAGGTGCTTCTGGCGTAAGTTGTTGGGACACAAATGGTAATGGTATAGCCGACGCTGATGAGGATGTTAATGGCGACGGCATTGTTAATGCAATTGACTGTTTCGGTCCAACTGGCCCACAAGGCCCTGCCGGTGCAACTGGAGCCACGGGCGCAACTGGTGCCCCAGGTTCTGACGGTGCCCAAGGCCCATCTGGTCCACAAGGCCCTGCTGGAGCTACGGGCGCAACGGGTGCCCCAGGTGCAGATGGCTCTGATGGTACCACTGGTCCGGTAGGTCCAATGGGTCCTGCTGGCACAAATGGTGCTCAAGGCCCTGCCGGTAATGATGGTGCCACTGGCCCGATAGGTCCAATGGGTCCTTCTGGTGCAAATGGTGCTCAAGGCCCTGCCGGTAATGATGGTGCCACTGGTCCGATAGGTCCGATGGGTCCTGCTGGTGCAAATGGTGCTCAAGGCCCTGCCGGTAATGATGGTGCCACTGGCCCGGTAGGTCCAATGGGTCCTGCTGGCGCAAATGGTGCCCAAGGCCCTGCCGGTAATGATGGTGCCACTGGCCCGATGGGTCCTGCTGGCGCAAATGGTGCCCAAGGTCCTGCCGGTAATGATGGTGCCACTGGCCCGGTTGGTCCTGCTGGCGCAAACGGTGCTCAAGGCCCTGCCGGTAATGATGGTGCCACTGGTCCAGTTGGTCCGATAGGTCCTGCTGGCGCAAATGGTGCTCAAGGCCCTGCCGGTAATGATGGTGCCACTGGCCCGATGGGTCCGATAGGTCCGATGGGTCCTGCTGGCGCAAACGGTGCTCAAGGCCCTGCCGGTAATGACGGCGCAACAGGCCCGGTTGGTCCGATAGGTGCAAACGGTGCTCAAGGCCCTGCCGGTAATGACGGCGCAACAGGCCCGGTTGGTCCGATAGGTGCAATGGGTCCACAAGGTCCCGCTGGCATGAACGGTGCTGCTGGTCCAATTGGTCCGATGGGTCCTGCTGGTGCAAACGGTGCTGATGGCGCAACGGGTCCGATGGGTCCTGCTGGTGCAAACGGTGCCCAAGGCCCTGCCGGTAATGACGGTGCCACTGGCCCGGTTGGTCCGATAGGCCCGATGGGTCCGATGGGTCCACAAGGCCCTGCCGGCATGAATGGTGCTGCTGGTCCACAAGGCCCGGCTGGTATGAACGGCACAAACGGTGCTGACGGTACACACTGTTGGGATCTGGATGGCGATGGCGAAGAAGATCCAAATGAAGACATTAATGGCGATGGCTACTGCAACATTTTAGATTGTGTTGGTCCTGCCGGTCCACAGGGTCCACAAGGTCCTGCTGGTGTTGCCGGTGCGCAAGGCCCTGCTGGTGCTGATGGTCAACATGGTGCCGCTGGTCCACAAGGCCCTGTTGGTCCGATAGGTGCGATGGGTCCTGCTGGCGCAAATGGTGCGCAAGGTCCTGCTGGCGCAAATGGAAACGACGGCGCAATGGGTCCAATGGGTCCTGCCGGTGCAAATGGCGCTGACGGTGCAACGGGTCCGATGGGTCCCTCTGGTGCAGTCGGTCCGATAGGTCCAATTGGACCGATGGGTCCACAAGGTCCTGCTGGCGCAAATGGTAATGACGGTGCAACAGGTCCAATGGGTCCTTCTGGTCCACAAGGTCCTGCTGGCGCAAATGGTAACGACGGCGCAACAGGTCCAATGGGTCCTGCTGGTGCAGTTGGTCCAATCGGTCCAATGGGTCCACAAGGTCCTGCTGGCATGAACGGCACAAATGGCGTGGATGGTACACACTGTTGGGATCTAGATGGTGATGGTGAGGAAGATCCAAACGAAGATATCAACGGTGATGGTTACTGTAATATTCTTGATTGTATCGGTCCAGCCGGTCCACAGGGTCCACAAGGTCCTGCTGGCGTTGCTGGTACGCAAGGTCCTGCTGGTTCAGTCGGTCCTGCCGGTGGAGTTGGCCCAATCGGTCCGATGGGTCCACAGGGACCTGCCGGCATGAACGGTACTGCCGGTCCACAAGGTCCTGCCGGTAATGACGGCGCAACGGGTCCAGTCGGCCCTGCTGGCGCAGTTGGTCCGATAGGCCCAATGGGTCCACAGGGTCCTGCTGGCGTTGCCGGTCCGCAAGGTCCTGCCGGTACAGATGGTCGCAACGGCGTTGACGGCTCTCCTGGAGCGATTGGTCCAATCGGTCCACAAGGTCCAACTGGTGCAACGGGTGCTGCTGGCCCAGCCGGTTTGATCGAGATTATGCGTGTGATGGATATGACGCCGATGACGAATGAAGGGACAAAAGAGCTAACGGTTCAATGTCCAGCCGGTACGACGGTTCTCTTCGGTAACGCTGTTATCACAGGTCCAGAAGGTGACGACTGGATTCGCAGTGTGCCAGTCAGCATGAATGCTGATGAGACTTCTTGGTACGCGAAAGCAGAAGTCTGGAGCTCTCATTTGAAAGCAACAGATGATTGTGACTGTTCGAACGACTGGAAACTAACTGTTTATGCAGTTTGTGGCACAGTTGATCAAGTTACGACTATGATGTCAGAGTCTGGCGAATAACTAAGCAGTAGTTTTACCTGTAAGATAGCGAGTAGAGCATTGGTATAAATTCATAACTCTACTTAGCATGCTCCTCGGAAAAGTTGATTCATTTCGACTCTTTCCGAGGAGTTTTTTTATTGGTGAAAAGTATGAATGGTTGACTTAAGGAGCTTTTCGGATTAAAATATCAGAACATTTGTGCTTTTTGTGAATAGGTAAAATAAAATAAGGAATTAGATTGTGGCCAAAGCTGGGAAAGTAAAAACTCGATATGTGTGCTCTTCGTGTCAGACGACCCACATAAGTTGGATGGGCAAATGCACTGAGTGCAATGAGTGGAATACATTGGAAGAAGTTCAAGTACAAGTAACTTCGGCTGCGGCGCGCACGACAATGCCCGTATCAAGCGATCCATCAACGCGACCCGTGGCGTTGCCAGAAATTTCAACAGTCGGTGCACCACGCTTGAAATTGTCTATGATGGAATTGAGTCGAGTGCTTGGTGGTGGAATTGTCCCCGGATCGGGCGTGCTGGTTGGTGGTGACCCAGGCATCGGGAAAAGCACATTGCTGTTGCAGATGGCCGCAGAAATCGCAAACAACGTTGGGCCTGTTCTATATATAAGTGCCGAAGAGAGCGCACATCAAATTCGCCAACGTGCGGAGCGATTAAGAATAGATGCCGAGAAGTTATTTGTGCTTTCTGAAATAGTGGTTGAACACATTATGGATCACATTGATATTATGAAGCCTAGCCTAGTCATTGTGGACTCGATCCAAGCCATTTACGCCGAGAGTGGCACAAGCGCTGCGGGTACGGTTAGCCAAGTGCGCGACTGCGCCGCGATGTTATTGCGCAACGCAAAACGGTTGAATATTCCGCTTTTCTTGGTGGGGCATGTTACCAAAGATGGCAATATTGCTGGGCCACGAGTGTTAGAACATATGGTGGATGCAGTGTTGCAGCTAGAGGGCGAGCGATTTCACTCGTACCGCCTGCTGCGCTCGGTCAAGAATCGTTTTGGCAGCACCAACGAGGTCGGTATCTTCGAGATGGGTGAACGGGGCATGATCGAGGTGAGCAACCCATCTGAGCTCTTCTTGGCAGAACGTTTGCCGAACGCATCGGGCAGCGCGATTGCCGTATCGATGGAAGGAACGCGACCTTTGTTAGTCGAAGTACAGGCCCTGAGCAGCCACACATCATTTAGCCAGCCGCGCCGCACCAGTAACGGGATCGACCAAAATCGTCTGCTGCTGCTAGCGGCTGTACTCAGCAAACGCGTCGGGATGAAGCTGGCAGAGCAGGATATCTTTGTCAACATTGTGGGCGGTATGCGCGTTAATGAACCCGCTACGGATCTATCGATTGCTGCGGCAATTGCGAGTAGTTATAAGAATCGCCCCGTAGCTGCGGATCTGGCGCTGATTGGGGAAGTGGGGTTAAGCGGTGAATTGCGCAGTGTAGGGCATTTAACCAGACGACTGCACGAGGCATCCAAATTGGGTTTCAAACGAGTGCTTGCCCCACGAACCGCTACCACTAAAAAGAATAGTGGGGATCCGCTGCCAAAGGGAGTCGAGGTGATTGGCGCACGTACGTTGCAAGATGCACTCGACATCGCGTTAGTTTAGCACGAGAGGTTGAGAAGAGAGTTGAATGCTAGATGGCAGCACGAGCTTTTTAGACAGTTTGCAAAGAGTAATAACGAAAAAGAGTCGCCCACATGCTTATGATGTGGGCGACTCTTTTTCGTTATTACTCTATTATCCGCTTTGCTTGAGCTAAATAGGCCGAAGCGGCGCAGAAACAAAAATTAGTATAAATATAACGAGCATACCGTAACCAACGAGTTTTCGGGTCGGATCTAACTCCGTTACGTCATCTAGCGGGGGTGGATGATAGGGACCGATCATGCCAAAAATTAGCCCGATCCACAAAAACCAGCCCATAAATCCGATGGATTTTAGAAACGGTAGAGTCTCTTGCAGCGCTGGTATGCCAGCAATCCCCAGCAGCGCCATACCGATGATGGCGGCAATATTTATGCGGCGTGCCTTATCGCCAAAAAGCGCAAAGACCGTATGGCCACCATCAAGTTGACCAACCGGTAGCAAGTTCAGCGCCGTCACAAGTAACCCCGTCCAAGCAGCAAAAGTTACCTGATTCATCATCACATCTTTACCAGTTGTAAAGTTTGGCAGCGTTTCGCCAAAAACTAAGAACTTTGCCCCATAGTATAAGATGCTATTTCCTTCAAGCATGATCCCCGGCTGGAGCGCACCTGTCACCAGTTCGCTTGTGCTAAGCCCGATAAAAAGTAGCGGCACAGCTAACACAAGTCCTGCCAGTGGACCAGCTACACCGATATCGAAAAGCTTTCGTCGATCCGGAATCGGCTCTTTCATTTTGATGAATGCACCCAATGTACCAAATAAACCTATAGGTGGCGGCAGAGGAATAAAATACGGTAGCGTAACCGCCACGCGATGATAGCGAGCCGCAAAGTAATGACCAAACTCATGCGCTGTCAAAATAGCCATTAATGTACAGGCAAAAGGCCAGCCCATAATCAGATTCTGTGGCAATAACTGCGCCCACAGTTCCGGTGCGGTTGTAATAGCCTCCCCATTTTTGTAGGCAGCCCCAGCAAAAAAAGTACTGATTAGCGTCAATATAAATAGTAAAAGATTAATCGCCGAGTTTTCTTGAGTTTTGGGGACCACGCCAGAAAGCAGCCGTAGGGTTACACCTTTCCCAGTCGTTCCCTCGGGATCATGGCGCAAAACGGGCGTTAACTTTTGTCGATAGAAGGCTTCGAGCCAACGTGGGAAGGCGTCCTCGCTTGGCTTGAGAAGCTGACCGCGCAAAATAACCGCACCTTCTGTCGCCTCGCGTGGAACTTCGACCGTTTCAATAAGTAAATCATCGGCAACGATTGTTTTGGCTGTCTCTACATTATCCTGTGGGATAGGAGAATCTGCTGCTTGAAGGTGCCTACCGAGAGCGGTAGTAAATCTATCTGACATACATTTAATTGTATCTTATACCTTCTTTATCTCAAAGATGTCTATCGCTGTTCTGCGGGAATTACGATCACCACTACAGCTCAAATGTTCTGAGCCAACCGCAAAAGTTGCCTTTGTACAACTTTTGCGGTTGGTTTGCATGGGGTTTAATGTTTAACTTGACAACAAATTTTCTCTGGTATATCCTACGGCTGAAGATCACCATCTCAATTTTTATGACAATTACCTGATTTTAAAGCAAAATAATTATAATAATTATTTGTTGATGTGACTATCCACCTTAATATTTGGAAACAAATATTTGAAAATAAACCACGATGCTTATCAAATTAACGTGGCATGCTAAGTAGATTGAATGGGAAATTACTCTACTAATAAAGCAAGCCATCCCACCCACTTTAGCAGTACCACAGTAATAAGAATCAAATATCCTTCATATTGAAACTAACGAAAGAGCCTAATAATTGTGATATCGCCCATTTTGTTTAAGTTCGGCACAAATATGCGACATCAGCGTAAGTCTCTTGGGCTTACGTTGCAGATGTTAGCAGATATAACTGGCCTAGATAGAACACATCTGAATCTCATTGAATTAGGCAAACGAAACACAACTTTGCAAACAGCTTCAAAAATTGCGGAAGCCCTAGGTGTTTCAGTTCAAGAATTGCTTAGTTAATTCATTCTTTAATTTAGACAAAACACGATGGAAAATTAGGAGCTTAAGATACGAACCCACACAATTTAAGAGGTAGCAAATTGTGTATAAGCGGCGTTAAATCACCTGATAGAACGGAATTATTTACACATTTTATGGTACACTCTCAAATTATATAAGGAAGTTGACGCTCAGTTGTTTTGTGTCAGCCTCTCTTGATCAACAAGTAAGCGCCGCAAGATTTTGCCCGATGCTGATTTTGGAATCTGTTCAATAAATTCTACGCTGCGGATTTTCTTATGGGGTGCTACCCTCTCTGACACCCATGACATCAGGTCTTCTTCTGTGAGTGAATCTTTCACCACGATAAATGCTTTGGGTATTTCTCCTGCTTCTTCATCTGGGCTCGGAATGACAGCCGCATCAGTTATTGCTTCGTGGGTTAGCAGCAGTGCCTCTAATTCTGCTGGCGCAACCTGAAATCCCTTATACTTAATCAACTCCTTAACCCGATCAACAATATAGAAATAACCATCCTCATCGACATATCCCACATCCCCTGTGTGGAACCATCCATCTTTGTCGATACAATTTTCTGTTGCCTCCGGATTATTTAAATATCCTTTCATAACCTGAGGTCCACGGATCCATACCTCACCATTCTCATTAACATCCAGTGGCTCTTGAGTTGCTACGTCAGCTATGATTACCTCTGTATTTGGAATAGCCGGACCAACTGACCCTGCCTTTTCTACCGCGCGTGTATCTGGACAGAAATGGGTAACGGGGCTGGTTTCAGTCAGACCATAGCCCTGTGTAACAATACAGCCCAGTCGGCTAGATGTGGCTGAAAGTAAATCTTTGCCCAGTGGAGCTGCGCCAGATGTAATAGTCAGTAAGGATGAGAGATCGTAATCATCTACCATGGGATGCTTTGCCAGCCCTAAAATAATGGGTGGGACAAGATTTACGCGTGTGACACCATATTTTGGAATGAGAGATAGGAAGGTTGCCAAATCAAACTGGGGCATTGTAACCACCGTCGCGCCTTTGGCGAGCGTGTAGTTCATGATGACGACCATGCCGTAAATGTGATAAAACGGCAGAACGGCTATAACGGTATCCTCCTCCGTGACAACCGTTGAATCGGTAAGATTGTCTGTTTGAACCATATTTGCAACAAGATTGAAATGCGTTAACATTACGCCTTTGGATAGTCCCGTTGTGCCGCTTGAGTAAGGCAGTACCACTAAATCTTCTTTCGGATCGATTTTAACTTGTTCCAGCCTTTCTTCCCCCTGCATTAAATCAGAAAATGGTGTTGCACCTTCAGCTTCTCCAAAGACAAATACCTCTTCGATAGCTGAATTTGTGGCCGCCTCTAGCGCCTTGTCCAAAAATATTGGCATCGTTATGAGGAATTTCGCGTTTGCGTCATTTAATTGATGAGCTAACTCATGACTCGTATAGAGTGGATTAATTGTTGTGTTAATGCCGCCTGCTGTTGCCACCGCGTGAAAAGCCACTGCGTATTCGGGCACATTAGGACTATATATCGCCAATACATCGCCTTTTTTAAACCCCCGTTTAGCAAGATTATTTGCAACAGTTTGAATTGAGCTCGCGAGCTGCCGGAACGTCATAATGCGGCCACTCGGTCCGTCAATAAGCGCTGGTTTATCTCCATATTCTTCGAAATTTTGAAGCATGAATTCTGTAACGGACATTTCTGGCAAGACCACATCTGGATACGGACTTTTGAAAATCATATAAAATCCCTTTGATTTATTTTACGTTGTAACTCACAAATACCGCAGAACGGTTGCAAAGCAGAAGAGAACCGTTCAGTACGGAATCATAGGTGTAAGCTTAAGCGTCCAGTAGAACGGTTAGGCGTGCTTACTGGACCTAAGTTAATAGGTTCTACACTTATGAGTACGGAAGATGTGACATCAATTACAGTAGAGTGGCTCTTAAAAAAGGGTATACCTAAAGTGACTGTCGCTACTCGTGCCTAATTGAAAACAACTTTAACTTGGTAAATGGTGATTGAAGGTCGACGCTCATATAAGGGGCAAACTGAAATAGCACTATTTATCGTATCTTTTCAGCATTTCGGGATGCGAATGGCGCAGGCTGAGCTTTGCACAAAGTGCAAATGATCGAAGCCGAAGCAACACCGCCATTTATGAAAGGATACCATTTGTCTTAAAAAATATGAATAATTTTAGCCGTACACCGATATGAGCCAAGAGCTACATATCTATTAGATAGAGCAAATATACAGGGGATTTAGCTAGCAGCATACCAAAATTGTATGCTTAGGGCAACCAAGAAAATAATGCTGCTGAAACCACGGTGGACTGAACGGTTATGGCTATGAGCGGCTAGACAGAGGACTTACGACAAAAGTCATGATCAAAATGCAACATTCGAATCTTTTGAATTAATAGGACACCTATATACTTAATACATATTGTTCGCGCTGTAAGGTGCAAGTAAGCATGCTGGTCTTCTAAAAATAATTCACATAACACTAAGACTATTTAGGCTAATTTAAAGAAATAAATATTTGCACATTATGGAATAAGCATTCTCTAATGTGGCCTCTATCCCCAGAACCGCAGTGTAAGAGAACGCTCCTCCACATATAATTATTTTTCTGAACTGGCCTTAAACATAAATCTACTAAGCACAATTATAGATAAGTTTAATAAGTTGAACTCTTATCCCTTCGCGATTAATTTTCTATGTGGAAAGGATGTTTTCATTATCTATGAACTTGTGCGTCTTGATGGAGGCTCTATGAAAATTCAACCTGGTAAAACCGAACTACAAAAAATAAGACAATATCCCATATTTGTCGCCTTGAGCTTTACTTTGATTTTGTTTTTAATATACCGAGGCTCAAACTATTTTTCCCCGAAAATGAATGTTCAATCGTCGCAACCAGCTTTGGGCGAGCCATCCGTTGAACAGTTTAATGAGTTACACGGGGGAGATGACATCTCCCCCGCATTGCGTGCCGAGATGACAGATCATGTCAACGAATCAGTTGCTCGGTTGCAGGCTCAAAATATTCTACCTAAAACATTTGCCGCTTCACCAGTACAATTTATGCTTCCAATACGGATAAACGCTGATACATACGAATACTCTTATTATGCCATTTCAAATTATGTTGATCACAATCCATTAGTGGGTGGTCAACTTCAGGATTACCGCTGTGGTGATCTCACCTACGATGCTGCTGATGGCTATAACCACAGCGGTACGGACTATATGCCATTCCCTTTTCCTTGGCAGAAAATGGATCGTAACGAAGTGCAAGTTATTGCTGCCGCCTCGGGCATTATTGTCGATAAACAGGATGGGTATTTTGACAGTGAGTGCGTTGCGCAAGAAAAACAAGGCAATACAATTGTTCTGCAACATGAAGATGGAACAAAGACATGGTATTTGCATATGAAGAATGGTTCGCTCTTATCTAAATCTATCGGAGAAGAAGTAGCTGTTGGCGAATATCTGGGGGTAATCGGTAGTTCTGGACGATCAAGTGGACCGCATCTGCACTTCGAAATTACAGACCGTGACGATAACTTAATTGATCCATTCTTTGATGCTTCCAATGCAACCTGTAATACAACAGCGAATGAGACAAGATGGGTTAATCAACGACCGTATGACAGAGCCGGAATCAATGATATTGTTTTGAGCGCAGTGCGCCCTCAATTTCCATTTTGTCAAAAAGCCATTTTGGCCGAACGTACAACCTTTGCTCCGGGAGAAGAGGTTGTCTTTAACCTGTTTTACCGTAATGATTCTGTCGACAAGCAAACAGAATTTGTGCTCTACGACCCTAGCGGTACAGCAGTGACCAATTGGACCCATTCACCAACCGAAACGCACGCCGCTGGCGCAGCTTGGTCCTTTCCACTAACGTTACCAGAGGCTGTTCCATTTGGTGAATGGGCACTAAAGGTAACATATGAAGGGCGAGAGTATGAAGAGGGATTTGTCGTTGCTGCGTCGGTTGCAGTTACCCCATCGCCGACTGTAACATACACGCCCGTTCCAACACGCGCGCCAGCAACGGACACACCTATTGCAGCCACGCCAACCACCACAGCTATTTCAACGGCCTTACCCACCACAATAGCAACGCCAACTGCTACTGCCACACAAGCGGCAATAACTATACCAACTCGATCTGCATCATCCCCAAACAACATGGTCTACCTGCCTGCCGTGACGAATTAGTGCATCATCATCTCGTAATTTTTGGGCTGCTTATAAATGTGGAGCAGGCATTGAAGGTATATGCAGTTAGATTCGCTCCACACCGGTATCTGTAGGCTGTAATGGATACCAACAGGAGTCCCGCATTCCGCGAATGTTAATTCTACCGCGTGGCTGCAAGCTACACAGAAAGTATGCAAAAAATTGTTTATTAGTATAGCAGGCGACTTGCGTGCGCCTTCGTAGCCAATAGCATGGGGACAAAGGCGCACAACTATTGATTGATCAGCCACTCGCGGAAAAGCGGGACCTTAATACGCCAGCTTGAAGGCAAATGTTCATCAGCTGAATATTGTTCAATAATCAAGTGTGCTTCTAAAAAGCTTAGGACAAAGTTGATTCTCTCTGCTTGTATTTTCAGCCTGAGAATATTATTATAAATAAGGCCATTTGGGTATGGAGCAAGCATATTTAAAATAGGAATTGCATATTTAGCATCAATTCGCATCGCCTCATCATAAATTCCACGGTAATAACGTTTACTCTGTAATTTGAATGCATCTAAGCTCAACGCAGTGATGACATCAACATCTGTTAATAGTGGATCTGGGTTGTTTTTATTCATGACTTGCTGATTGTACCAATCAAATAGGTAGGTTGCGATTAATTGAACCAAATACGGCTGCCCAGCAGTCTGCCTAAAAATTTCGCTGACGGCTAATGCATGACAATAGGGTAAAAAATCCGGTGTCGGATGACGCAATAGCTGGGCAATACCTTTTTCAGTCAAAAAACCGACTTCAATTGGCTGCATGTAGCGCGTAAACGGATTATCGAACTTTGCATTTATCTCTGCTAAGGTACTTGTTGTCAAAAATGCTACACCCAAATTTGGCACCGCTTGCGACAAACTCCACAAGCAGGACATCATCCTGCGCAGTTCAAGTCGATTTGAGTGATCTTCGATAAACTCAAATTCATCTAATGCAATAACGACCCCAGTGGATCCCAAATCAAAGCACATTTCCTTAATATATTGGCTAAATATTCTATATGGCTCTTGTGAAATGTCAGAAGAGACTGGCGTGTAATAGACATTTTGAGCCAGAATTTCATCACAGATCGCCTGAAAAACGCTAACAACGGTTGCTCGGATAGCGATCTGTTGCAGACCAATTAAAACAAGCTTAGTGTCAGAACTAAGTGCAGCCCGCAACAAAGACGTTTTGCCACTTTGACGCTGCCCATATATTAGTGTTGGTTGAAAATTCCCCACGCGCCAGGCTGCTTTCAAGCGTGACAACTCATTCTTCCGTTCGACAAATTGAGCACTTGTCTTGCTGCTGATTGGTTCAGTATATACAAATGGATTTTCCACCGCCTCGATCCGCGGATACTCATCCATCGTATCAAACCTTTCATAAGCTTCTGTCTCCCAATCCCGGGCAATTGCTTTAATAATTTCGTCTTCTATTTTTGTTGACGTTCGAAAATGTATTTTTGCAAGTGCATAGACAATCATCACAGCGACAAGAGCAAATTTAGTCGGGTCTTTGCATCGCCTTAGTACCCACACATAGCGCACAATCTCCTGAAAATGCATCAAATCATCCCAGCTATCCGAATGCTTCACCGTTTTAGATTTCTTTGGCAGCGAGACTGCACCCTTGTCTGGTATATGTGAGCTCTCCCATAACATAGAAAGCCCTTTAGAAATTGCAGCCATTTCGCTACCCAGCTTCGAGGATTTCGCCTTGCCAAATGCCTCTGCAGCTTCCGATGGGTACATTTTTTCTAAATACCAGAGCCCGCCTGCTGCCGCAGATGCGGGAGAGTTCACTTCGATTTTTTCAGTCAACACGCGACGAAACTTCACTCGGCTTATTTGATTTTTTCGAAAAGCCGCGCGCTGCTGCTGGCGCGTCAACTTGAGCTTTGATTTTAAATTTAGCTGTATCGCAGCAGTCGGATCTATCTCAGGAACCAGAAACTCATACCACTTCCGTAACTTGTCTTTCCGCTCCGGGGGGATAAAGATCCGAACATCTTGAAACAGTAAAGGCAATGGGTACACGATCGTGGACTCAATTTTTGATGTCTGAGCCACAGGGTAAGCAAAAGTCTGCCATAGTTGCTCCATAAGCCCCACAAGATCATCGCTTTCGGGATTTTCTTGCTTTTCGCTGATGACTTGACGAACGCTGTGAAGAACAGTACGTTTCTGTCGAGTATAGCGTAAAATCTCAACACAATATTGCAAGCCTGTATCCCACTCGCTATCGAAACAGTCTTCAATATCAAAAGCCAGTTTGTAAACTGGAATTCTAGTAACATGCGGCAGTACACTAAGCCGAGCCAACGGCTCTAGATAGCGACGTTCAAGATTGTTAGATAGCCAATCATCGGGACGCAGGGCGGGGAGGCCAAAACCGATAGCACCAACCATAAGTATGCCTATTACTCGCACTATTTCTACTCTCAGTACACCTATCTGTATGCACAATAAGCAAAAGGCTATAGCTATCATACTTATCAAAAATAGACCCAACCCATAAGAAGGCGATTGATAGCAAGAGAGTGTTCCAATGTAAATTCCGCAGGCTATACAAACGCCCCAGAATATAAACATGACGGACATAAATGGTAATTGAAGACGCCCATCCATGAAGTAGATGCTTGTCATCACTCCCGCTGTAACCCCATAAAGTAATTGAGCAGCAATGCGTTGTGCCAAGTTATGGATGATTACTTTGCAAAGAGCCATTACAACGACGCTCCCAATTAATAGCCCCTTTATACCATCTACTAAATCAACCAACGTCAGTGTTGTCGCATTGAACCATTGGGATATCAACCAATCTATACCAAAACAAAATAAGAGCAACGTAAACGTAACACAAAAAACGGAAATAACCGTCAGCTCAAGTAGCGATGTTCTTGAATCGCGGGGTAAGCGCCACCAATATTTCACACCCTCATCACGTGAGCTCAAATAGCTTGTTTGCTGAGTATCAATTAGATTTGCATTAATAAATGTGGCTAAAGAATGTGGGTGATATAAAACCCAATTCCAAAACAGTAAATAGTCGCTAAACTTCCGTGGTGTTAGGGAATCAGGTACGTTTGGTGACAAGTCGATGATGGGAACACGAGGCTCTAGACTCATAGATATGTTAGAGGATTAGAAATCAGAATAGATTAGATTTGGGTGCAAATGTGGCTTGAGTTCAAGTCATTATGCCAAAAAAAGCGCATAAATGGCAAGGCCAACAATTAGCTCTATCGGCCTGCCCCCTACCCCCTACCAAACCCATAGACCCGAACCGACTCGCCATTCACCAGCGCAGCCGACCCTGGCGAGCGCGGATCCGCAGCGCCACCCCATACATTACCAGCCCGCCGAATCATCTGCATCACCGCAATCGACTCGCGCGTCTCCAGCGTATGACCCAACGCCTCCAACTCCCCCGCCACCGCGGATCGAGCTAGCGTCGGCTCCAACACAAGCGTTGGCCCATGGCAATGAACCCGTGGCGCGTGATTACTCTCGCGTGCGCTCATGCTAAAATCAATCATATTCACCAGCGCCTGCACCGTCGCGCTCACAATCATCGGGCCGCCCGCCGCACCTGCCGCAATCAGATCCCCACTCTCACCATGCCTCGCCACAACGGGGCTTTGGCTGCTAGCTGGCTCGGCACATGGGGCCACCAAATTATACCGCCCGTTATAGCGGATCCCCTGCGTCGTCACCTCGCCCGGCCGCATACTAAAATCGCCAACCGTATCATTCAACAAAATCCCACTCGTTGGCTCCACCACACCCGACCCAAAATGATTGCGCACCGTCTGCGTCTGCGACACAATATTCCCCTCCGCATCTGCAATACAGAAGTGACTGGTGCAGCTCTCCGCATCGTTGGGCATCGCCTCCACTGTGGATCCAGCGCCCTCGTCACCTGCCGCATGGAGCACCGGAAAAGGCAGCGTGTCGTCCATCTTAATCCGAGCGGCAAGATCAGCGGCCGTTTGGGGCGTTGCCAACGTCTGGATTTTCTCTTCGCTGGTTAGCTCGGCCCGTGCAATATAGGTCGACTTAATCGCCTCGGCTACCAAATGCAAATGTTGCGCCGAGCCGTGGACATAGCTGCCAACGTCGAAGTGCTCCAAAATCTGTAGCGCCAACAGCGTTTGCACCGCACCAATTAGTGGGGCAGACGGAGCAAGAATGCGCCATCCACGATAATGTGCGTCGAGCAGCGGAATTTGTGGCGGCACATATGTCGCCATATCGTGTTCGCTCAACACGCCGCCGATCTGCTGCACATGATCAACAACTGTCTTTGCCAGCGCACCCGAATAGAACGAGTGTGGATTGGTTGCCAGCGTCTGCAATGTTTTGGCAAGGTTCGGCTGTACAAAGTGCTGCCCTTCTATAATGGGTGCAGCCAACGGCGTATTTTGCGCAAAACGCGAGAGCTTGTCCACTGAATTTTCCGTTTGCGAAATCTTTGCCAGCAAAAAGTCAGCCGCAAACCCATCGCGCGCCAATGGCACCGACGCCAAACAGAGCGGCTCCCACGGCAATCGACCAAACTGCTCATGCAAACGCAGCATTCCCGCCACCAAGGCTGGGATTACAATGGACAAGCCGCCTGCCTTTACCCGCTCATAATCGGGCATCCCCCCATCATCCAAAAAGAGCGACCGTTCAAGCAGTTGCGGGGCCGGTCCACGTCCCTGAATGTGGCCTTGCGTTCCATCCGCCGCAACAAACGTACACGAACAGCCGCCGCCGATGCCCGAATGATAGGGTTGAGCCACGCCAATAGCTAAGGACAGTGCCACCGCGGCATCAAACGCATTGCCGCCTGCCTGCAAAATATCAACCCCGATTTTGGTTGCCAAATAGTGAGGGGTTGCCACAACACCGCCGTTAGGATTATTCATTGCTTTTACTCGCTTATTGTTTAAATGCTAGCTGCTTGTCGGATAGAAATTTTCTGTACTCAGATAAACATAGATACATGCAGATTTTTAGAAGTGGGACGGCCATGATCCCATTTTTCTGCCATCCTGTGGCTAAATCTGAGTCAATCTGAGAAATCTAAGTATAAAATCAGCTTTTTTTAGCTCTCTCCGACAGCCTGCTAATACAGCATATTGCAAATTGTGATAAATAGTGCAACAGTTCTTAAAAAACCTTATAAACCCGAAACCCCACTTCCTGCTGCGGATCTATCTCTGCCAGCACACGTCGGATTCGCTCTTTCCCAATTTCTGCAATCGTCGTAAATCCTGCCTGCCGCGCCAGCGAATCATCCGGTGTTGTTTCTGCCTGCTGCACCATAACAAAGCGACGGTTGCCCCCATCTTCACCATTTAAGTTCAACACCGCATGGGCCGTACTACACGAGCCAGCAAAAAAATCGAACACCAAATCGTCTGGGCCAAGACCAATTTTCAAAAAGTATTGGAGATATTGCGTTGGTTTAACGTTATTAAAAATCGTGGAGCCAAAGAGGCGCTTGAGCTCTCGCGTGCCGCCAGTGGAAATACCAACCAAGCTTTTGGGCACTAGCGATGATGGCGCACCTGTGGCGTCGCCTAGATACTTTTTGATGTAAATGTTCCACCGAGACTGCTGCCCCTTTTCATCAATCAACGGGCTTCGCTTTGTCTTTTTGAAAACGACCATATCAGCGGCAAGCGCTTCGTTAAACCTTTTGCGCACATAGCGAAAAAGATAGGTTGACCGTGGCTGTACAAATGATCCATCGGGGCATTCGATAAGATAGCGCTGATTCGGATTTTCGGACTTTGTGACCCACGCAAAATCTTTCTCTCGATAGCGCCCGTGAGCGTCTTCGAGATTGTAATGTTTAATCGCCTCGGCAGAAAGGGGCGCAGTGAGTTTGCCCACAGACCCCAGCGTATGGGCGTAGCAAAGCGTATATTCGTGGTTGCGATTTACGTAGCGCGCCCGAATGCCGCCCGCGGTTGATGAGTGCCAAACAAATTGAGCGACCAGATTCTCTTCACCGTAGATCTCGTTCATGATCTGTCTGAGATTGTGGACTTCATTATCATCGATACTGACGAAAATCAAGCCATCTTCTTGCAGAAATTGGCGAGCCAGCAAAAGCCGTGGGTAGATCATGTTGAGCCACTCCGTATGGCGTCGGCTGCTATTTTCTTGCACTATCTGCGTATGATTTTCATCTAGATGATTCTGGTAATGATTCCGGTGGCCTAGGCTAGCAAAATTATCGCGATAGACAAAATCTTTGCCCGTGTTATAGGGGGGGTCAATGTAAATCATTTTGACCTGTCTAGCCAGTTGATTCGACAGTAATTTCAGCGCATCGAGATTGTCCCCTTCGATGAAGAGATTTGCGCTCGTCTCCCATCGAATCGACTCATCTTGTTGGGGCGCTAGCTGTGCGGTGGTCGGCTCTGTGGCAAGATCAATAGACTGTTTTTTGCCGGGCCAGATAAATTCGAATTGTTCAGCCATATGGCCTGCCATAAATTTTTTCCACCACGAGTTTGCTTGTTCAACATATTGCACTGGCACCCAATCAAAAACAGGACCGACTACATTGAGTCGATCCTGTTTAGGAGTGTACCATAGAGTTATAGAAACGTCATCTGCATAAATTAGCCAACTTTTTACATGCCGTCGTCACTATGTTGTTGTGCTGGCGGTAATGACGGTGGCGGTACGGAGCCACCGCGCAAGCTAGCGGGGAGCTTGTCCGTAATGCTCTCTGGTCGGTCAATTTCAAGCGCGTTGATCTGCGATTGCAGCCATATTTGATAAGCTTCTTCGCGTTCTTGGCTTAATCGGCTCTCATCCTTGGGGCGGGTATCATCACGACCCAGCACTTCTATAATATGATACCCAAACGTTGTGCTGATTGGTTCGCTCACTTCGCCAATCTCTAAATTAAAGGCTGCCTCTTCAAACGGGGCCACCATCTGCCCTGTGCCAAACCAATCAAGATCGCCACCTTGCGCACCGCTGCCAGTATCATCGCTATATTCAAGTGCTAGTTCGGCGAAGTCCTCTCCACCTTCAACAATACGCGTGCGCAACTCTTCGGCCTCGGCAAGCGTTTCTTCGCGCGTACGTGGTGCAAGCGTCGGCGTTGGGTCGGGTGCATTTTCTACCACTTCAGTTGGCTCGATGGTTGGTTCTGGCGTTACGTCGGCAGGCACTTCGGTTGGCGTGGGCGTTGGATCGCGCGGGCGCAGAAGAATGTGGCGAGCATTTACCTGTGGCTCCGTCTCTTCTACCGATTCTGCACTAATTTGTTCGCGCAACTGATCTTCGACAAGCCGAGCACGGACAACTTCGCGGTAGTCACTCAGTGACATGTTTGTTGTATCTTGTAAATTATCTTCTAGCGTTTCTAGCCCTTCCGCGTAAAGCGCATCATCGAGGATGGGTCTCGGCGTTGCGGTGGGCACTGGGGTAGCTGTAGCCGTAATAGTATTGCTAATATCAATTGTTGGCAGTGGGGTTGGTGTCCATGTATCGGCGGTCACCGTTAATTCGACAGCCATTTCTGCGGTTTCTGTTGCTTGGGGTATCGTCACTGCTTGTTGACCGGCGGCAACCTCTTCGCGCAGCACGTTTTCGATCTCTTCATCGCTAATGTCTATACCACGTGTCTCTGCCTCTTTTAGAAGTACTTTTTCGCTAATCAAATCTTCTAGCACCTGCATACCCAGAATCGATGAGTTCGATAAAGTGGTTTGCAACTGGGTGATTTGATTTGTAAAGTATCCCTGCCCGCCAAACTGCTGTTCGAGCTGCTGATATTGCCCAAGCTGGTTATAAAGCTGGTTGCGCTCTAACATGACGCGCTTGCGATAATCTTTGGTGACAATATCATCATTGCCAACTGTAGCAACCTTACTATTGGGCGTTACCAAAAATTCAAAAATCAGGCCAATCAGGAGAAATAGTACCGCAATACCAATCGCTAAAGATGTCCACTTAACATACTTTAGATTACGTTCGCGATCAGTTGAATTCTGCCGTATTTCTTTTCGCGTTAATTCGCGAACCTCTTTTTCTTTTTGCTTTCTTTGTTGCCTTTTACTCGCCATTTTCAAAAATTCCCATACGGATTGTAAAAGGGGAGTGCATGACGTAAATTCAATATTGAATTTCTACGATGCACTCCCCTTTATTGTTATATCTATTCTCTTACTAGCTAACTAAATCTATCGTCGTTTACGACGTGTCAAGCGGGTGTGATCGCCAGTGTAGGGCAAAAGTGAAAGGTGTCGTGCTTGCTTGATTGCTGTTACAGCACGACGCTGAACTTTTGCGCTCACCTTAGTTTTACGACGGGATAGAATTCTACCGAATGGGTCAAGGAAACGGGATAGGAGTGGGATGTTTTTATAGTGGACATCGTTAATGTTAATATCAATATTAATGCGGCGGTTGCGCCCGCGTCGTACTTGTGGCACGTACTCTGGTGGTATCATGTTAATTGTTAGCGGATGCGAAGGCTTTTCTTCGGCGGCAGGTTCTTCATCGCTGTCAGTTGCACTTTCTTTCTCTTCTTTTGCCTCTTCTTTTGCGGGGGCGTCATCGTCTGCTGCTTTAGATTCCGCAGCAGGCTTTTCTTCTGCAGGTGCATCCTCTGTTTCTGCAACAGGACTTTCTGCCGCTGTCTCTTCTGACGCTGTCTCTTCTGACGCTGTCTTTTCTGCCGGTGCTTCTTCAGCGTCCGCCGTAGGGCTTTCTTCAGCCGAATCAACTTCTTCTACTTCAATTACTTCTACTACTTCAGCTACAGCTTCTTCTTCTGGTGTGGGCGTTGCTTCATCACTCATGAGAAATCCTCTCTATATTATCTGTCTCGTATCTAGAATCAGTATTTTACAATCGAGATGACGGGACAACTATTTCTATCGATGATTAAAATCTGGTTATACCACGCAGCACTTTTATGACACTGTTTGTTTGTGACACTCTATTTTTTGCTGCACTATTGTACTATTGTTTTCGTACAATCATATTCTTGTACAGTTAAGCATAAATCTCTTGCTGTATCAGTAAGCACTGTGTCAGTAAAAATAGCTATTTATGCCAAAATGTACTAGCGATGCATTACCAAAAAACGCATAATATCTTCGCTAAAGCGCATTGTCTGTTCGACTGATTTTACGCCTGAACCAGGCATGTCGATGTGTAGTAACACATAGTGTGCTTCAATATGCTTTAGAATTGGATAAGCCAGACCGCGTCTGCCCCACGTTTCTGTTTTGACGACTGTACCATCCTGTGCCTCGATCGAATCTACAATTCGGGCATTTAAATCAGTGATGCCACCTTCGTCTAAATTTGGTTGAATAATGTAAACCATCTCATATTCAACAACTTTTGTATCTTCATTACTCATGTTAATTTCCTTTCTTATATGCTCTTCTCAATTGTATAACTGCTTAACTGTATATCTTTACAATTGTACATAGCTGGCGAGCAAGGCCAAGCTACTTGAAGAGCGATACATGACTTTCTTTGGAGTTGTCCGTAGGTAACTTCCCACGAACAGAAAGAGCGAAAGATCGACGCTACACCAGACGAGGCGTAGACGCTCTGATTTTCCGCCGCAATTCGCCCCTAATCGTACCATAAATGGAGGCTATCAAACAAATTTTGTGCGGTTAAATTTATATAGTTTTCAACTGTTCTGCCTACTCGATCTTCAAACCGAGTGCAGAACCAATAATTTCTCTCGCTTGAACTGCTAATTCTTGGGGACTGTCCATGGGGGTTGGGGTAATTGTGTCGAGGACGAATATTTTTGCGGTGATGGGTTGTCTATGCTGAAAGAGACGCAAAATCGCGCCCAGCATACTTTCTCCTGCGCCACCGTGCCAAGTGGTTACTTCCGGATTGTCATAGCGGATGGCACAAAGTAGATAGGGCAACTCATTTTCAATGGCAATTCTAAAGCTGCCGCGGCGAAATTTGTTTAACGCATCAGCGCTGCCTAGCTTGCCCTCGGGGTACATAATAATCGGCGGGTGCGGCTCTGCCCTCATTGCGTCTGCCAGCTCATCGCGCACGGTTACTGCTGACTTAATATTGCCGCGGTCAACAAATAGGCAGCCTACGGCCTTGCTCATCCAGCCGATGACGGGTCTCTCTAACACTTCAATCGCGGCCAAAGAACGCGTCGGTGCAACTGTGTATAGAGTTGTAATGTCGAGATAAGATTGGTGGTTGGCAAAGATAAGCCCTTGATGCGCCCGAAGTTTTTCTGGGTTATCGCACCTGACGGTAACCTGCCAAACTTTGTTTAATAGCCGGAGATGAGGCTGAATCAACCATGAAGAAAGACGGATGCCCTTGTACCTGAGCCCAGAATAGTAAATAGGGACCATCAACGCGGTGGTATAAAGTAAAAGAATTATTGCCGCCGCAATACGCAGGTAGATGAATATATTTTTCAAATGAAATGGGTGCCTTACTCAGAAAATCCCATCGACTGGGTAATTTTGTGCCGTGTCTCGAATGCTACTTCTTTTGGATCCTCGCCCACGGTTGGCTGAAACGGTTCGAGGACCGTCAGAACGGTATGCACTCTGCCGCTGTGTCGCGCCAATGGCCAAATCGTATTATCGAAACATTCCCCATTGCCATCCCAAATCGCAACTTCTTCGGGCGTATATTCAATCGAACAGGGTAGTACCTTTACGTTGTTTTTTGCTGCAATCCAAAATGCACCACGCTGAAATAGACCCACCGCGCGTCCATCACCGATCCGTCCCTCGGGGAAGATAACCACAGGTAGATCCGGCTGTGCTTTGAGCGCGCGAATAATCTCAGATGTGGCAGCATTGCGCGAGTGCAAATCATCCCGCGTGACAAAAATAACGCCAGCAAATTTGGAGATGCGCCCGATCAGCGGTCGGTGCTTGACTTCGATTGCGGCCAGAAATCGCACAGGGAGATGATAAGCCAGTGTTGGGATATCTAAGAGCGATGAATGGTTGGCAACGATGATGCCTTTATGATTCTTTAATGTCTCAACATTGTGGCTGGTCAACCCGATGTTAAAAATAATATAGATTAATCGAGCAAATGGGATCGCGACCCAGTTGGTCGCCTGCCTGCCCTTAATCCGAATGTTGACGAGATTCACCAGACTCAAAACGACACAGCAGAGTGCTGCGGTAAAAAATGCTATGCCTACTCGCACGTAGCCTAACAAATGGTCGAACAATGTGTATTCAGGTCGTGTTGAATGAACTTTGGGTTGGTTTGGGGTTGCCGTATTCACCTTTGCATTCTCCTATTCACTACCTCTCTCTATACTACCTCGATGCCTAGCTCTGAAACTACCTCTCCTATCTCCCAGCAATCTTGCTGACGTGCTGCACACTCACGTTCGAATGTCGCCGCTTCATCTGCCGCAACAGCCAGAAACAGGCCGCCGCTTGTTTCAACTTCCCACAAGAGAGAGCGTTGTGCCGCCGTAACCGAATCGGCAAAGCGTACATGTTTGCCAAAGTGGCTTGGGTTGCGCTGACTGCCGCGTGTGAGATAGCCCGCTTTGATGTACTCCCACACGCCGGGCAATGCTGGCACATCTGCCGCGTGGATCCGTAACCCTGCGCCGTGATTCTCTCCGCTCGAAACGGCCATTTCGCTACCGTGGCCCAAAATACCAAAGCCAGTAATATCGGTTCCGGCGCGCACACTGGCAATCTGTGCCGCTTGTACCGCCATCTGATTCAAACGTAGCATAGAGTTGATTGCCGCATCCAAGTGGGCTGGATCCAGATCGGGCCGACCCTGCGCGCGCCGTGCCAGCCGCATAGCGCGGCCTTCGTTCCCACCTGCGAGTTTGGCCGCTGTTGTAATGATGCCGGTACCGAGTGGTTTCGTAATAAAGAGTCGCTGCCCCACTTGTGCATTACCTTTCTGCATCAGCTTCTCTGGGTGGGTCATGCCCGTAACGCTTAGGCCGTAGAATGGTTCGGGATTTGTGACGGTGTGTCCACCGGCAATTACTGCACCCGCCTCGTGCACCTTAGCTGCACCGCCCGAAAATATTTGGCCCATTATTTCCGTGTCAAAATCAGCCGGAAAGCCAGCAATATTTAGGCAGAAGAGCACCTCGCCGCCCATGGCATAGACGTCGCTCATCGAGTTTGCCGCCGCGATGGCACCATACGTCCACGGATCATCAACAATCGGCGTAAAGAAATCCGTTGTTTTGATCAGCGCGCGTTCATCATCTAGTTTGTAAACTGCCGCGTCATCCGGCTCGCTTAATCCAACTAGCACATTTTCATTTTCAATTGCGGGAAAACTATCCGCTACGTGTCGCACGACCTGCGACAATACCCCTGGGGGTAATTTAGATGCTCAACCAGCGCTTTCGACAAGCGACGTAAGCGGAATTTGCTTTTCGTTCATGATTCTCTTATAGATATTTGTGGTTTACTAGCTACCTTTCCCTCTGAATCCTTATGGTAGCTAATTTGGTTTATAACAAGGCGTAAGTTAGGTTGATAGTTGCGTGGTTAACCATCCTACTCAGACGGCATCACATCTGCCGGTAGCTCAGCCGCAACGGTGAGTGTCTCTTCGTTACGCATATAGACTTGACCCGGGCGACCTTTTGGCACACGGGTCACATTGCGCCGCTGGGTTACAGAAACGGTTGCGGATCGTTCCCCGCGACGGCTAGAATAATACGCCGCTAATTGCGCCGCCATAAACAGCGTCTCTTCGCTAACGGGCTGCCCGCCACTGCGCACCACTACATGCGATCCCGGGACGCCGCGCACGTGCAGCCACAGATCATCGGGCTTGGCATGGGTAAAAGTCACCATGTCGTTTTGGCGTGCGTTGCGCCCAACAAGAATAGCCAACCCATCCGGACTGATATAGCGACGTGGTTTGCTCGCTTTGGCGCTTGGCTGCTTTGTTTTTTTGCGTACGCGGTGTTTGCCTTGTTGATGCCCAAGTAACCCCGCGTCGGCCAACTCGACCTGTACGGACGCAATTTCCGGCTGATTTTCGGCCATTTGCAGATCGCTCGTTAGCTGATCCAAAAAGTCTAGATCTGATGTTAGCTTGGCTTTGCGTTCTGGCAAAATCTCGGCAGCTCTTTCTAGCTTTCCGGCTCGTTTAAAGAGCCCCTGCGCGTACTCGACTGGCGCTTTGGTTGGGTCTAGCTCGATTATTAATGCGCCATTTTTGTCGCTATCATGCTCACTGCTGTCGCTTCCCAAATATTCTGCGGGAACCTCTAATGTAGTTTGCCCCGCTTCTATCTGGTGCGAAAGCGCGAGGATCCACTCTGCCTTAGTGCGTACGGCCTCTGCTTCGCCTGGCTTTGGCACATCTTTCGCAACCGCCGCGAGTCTGCGCGCCACCTGTTTGCGCGATTTACGCAGCAGAGCCGCCACCGTGCCGCGTTGGGCCGCATATGGATCGGTCGCCCCCGAAGCTGTGGTTAATTCACCATTTTTGCCATCACCAGCAGATCGCGCGTAGTAGCGCTCTAGCGCTGAATGAATGGTGAGGGCAGCGGGCGGATCTGCTTCGCATAGATCACCCACCAGCAGTTCTGCTTCAGGCATGTCGCCAAAATGCAGCGGATAGGCCGCAAAGCCGCTGATGGCACCGCTTTTGTAGAGCAGGCTGGGCTGCCACTGATTGGTCTCTGTGCGCTGCCAAATTGTATGCAGAGCCGCCAAAATAGCTGTAGGCTCTATTTTATTGGCCGCGACATTTTGGTCTGGCTGAGTCAACGTATGGGCCGACGCTTGCCATGCCGCTTCGCGTGCTAAGGTTGGGCTGACGCCAGCGAAGTTCGCGAGAATCGTTTTCCACAACCGCTCATCAGTTGATAGAAGCGCTCTTATCTGCTCGACGTAAGCAGGATTACTGCTATCAAGGGGTGAAAGTTTATCCTGAGAAGGATGCGGCATATAGTTGCGGTGTGGGTACAGTTCGCGGTCTTGCTCATTTTTTGCCCGCACGCGGTGCAGACAGTCGAGAATTTTTTCGTCTGGCCCCAGCAGCAGCAGGTTGCTCGATCGGCCGATCAGCTCGACGATTAGTTGCGTTTCACCATGCTCGCTGTGATCAAAGCGAATGTGCAGCACCCGCTCAGTCACATCGGGCTGTGTGACTGCATCAACCCGTGCGCCGCGCACATATTTGCGCAGCAGCAGCAGCAGCGGAGTCTCTACCTCGACCCCTCGACGCTGTTTTTGCGAAACGATATGGATACGCGGGGCGGTTGGACTGGCAGAGACAAGAAGCTGATGACGCTCTTTTTTAGCATAGATCTCTAAGCCAAAGCCATGTTCGTCGACCTGTACAAGCTGCTGAACCCGACCGCCGATGATCGTTTGATTGAGGCTGCTGGCTACGCAGGCCAGCGTAATTGCGTCGAAATGCATAGGGTAATTTTGCCCGAAGAGAGGCGACCTGTCCAAATTGCGATCTCTTCATAAAAGTAACAAAAATTGACAATCGATCCAACTGGACGTAAAATGTTCTGTACGAAGCAGTTATTTTTAGATGTTCCGTTGACATACTTCATTATTGCACGATGCTAAATGGCGCACGATGCTGAATAGCATAGTCAAATAGCGTAATGCTGTTAACTGCACTTTCTTAGTGGCTACTTCCTTCATATACGAAAATGCATGATGCACGACGTTCTCATGCATCCTTCTGTATTGCAGTGCCTCCTGGGTCGGTGGCGGAATGGCAGACGCAGCGGACTTAAAATCCGCCGAGGTAACACTTGTGTGGGTTCAAATCCCACCCGACCTACCACGATATTATTTACTAAGCAGTGATATAGATACAACATATAATTTTTTTCTATATCACTGCTTAGTAAATTTTAATTTCAACTTCCAATTTTTTAATTTAAAAGGTCTTATTATGAACGGATTTGGCTCTATCGGTGAATCGCGATCAAGATCAAAAAGCGCTCTGGTTCGAGTTCTTGTTGCCGTAATGATTATTGTTGCGTTGCTTTTGCCTGCTTCGGCTCCTGCTGCTTTGGCGCAAGGTGATGTACACACTGTTTCTCGGGGCGAAACGCTCGCCAATATTGCTGTTGCGTATGGTATTAACTCAACCGAACTGGCGCGTGCGAACAATGTTGCAAACGCAAATCTACTCTATGTTGGCCAGCAGCTTACCATTCCATCGGTCAATGCAACAACGACTGATGTGGCAGTGACAAATGATGCATCAGCAATTACCAGTGTAACGGCAACAACTGACACAACAATTACCGACAATTCGGTAGTCACGACGGTCTCTCAACCCGCTGTTGCTGTTGCATCGCAACCCGTTTCGACGAGCAACGTAATTTCAACTGGATACGTAACGGTTAGCCGTGGCGATACCTTAAGCCAAATTGCAAAAAACTACGGGATGAGCTTGGGCGATATGCTGCGGCTCAATGGTCTAAACAATCCAAACCATATCTGGGTTGGGCAGCAGCTTCGGGTAACGGGTAATACAACAACTGCGGCTACCACAACTGCGGCTACCACAACCGCTGCCACAACAACCGCTGCCACAACAACCGCAGTAGAAACGAACGCATCCGTTGCAGACTCAATTTACATCGTAAAGTATGCGGATACATTAGCAAACATCGCGGCTCGATATAACGTGTCGAGCGCAAATTTGATGAGCGCAAATGGTTTGCCCAATCCAAACTTCATCTGGACAGGGCAGCGCTTGCGCATCCCAAGTGGCAGCACCGTCGCAACTGTGGTGGATCCAGCGCCGTCTATTACGCAAGCTGCAACTAGCTCAAGCCCGGCTGCGTATGGTCGCAAATTGATCGAGATCGATCTAAGCCGACAGACGCTCACCGCTTGGCAGGGCGACCAACAGGTGCTACATACGTCGATCAGCTCTGGCACCTACAAAACACCCACTGTCACGGGGCGCTTTTTGGTTAGCTGGAAATTAGATAATCAACATATGTATGGCGATGACTTTGATCTGCCAAATGTGCCGTGGGTCATGTACTTTTATGAAGGATATGCAATTCATGGTGCATATTGGCACAACAATTTTGGTATGCCAATGAGCCACGGCTGCGTTAATATGGTGCCAAGCCAAGCAGGGTTTCTTTACGAATGGGCCCCCGTTGGCACAGAAATATACGTACACTATTAAAAATACGCAGATTCAATCTGCGTCTGACATGGGTAACAGGCTAACGACCTGTTAGGCTCACGAGGTGCGCCCAAAAATGGCAACTTCAGTAAAAGACAAAACGCTCTACTGCGCTCGCTGCGGCATTACCTTTTTATACGCCAAAGAAGAGCAGAATCAAGCTATCAAAATGGCTGATGACAATGGAATCACCACGCCGACGCACTGTTTGGGGTGTCGCATTTTGCTACCAAATATAGCGCGCCAGCGTGGAATAGTGAAATGGTTCAATGGGCGCAAACGCTTTGGTTTTATTATGCCTTACGACGGCAAGGAGATCTTTATGCACGGATCCGAGGTGCGTAAAAAGAGTCGCATAAAAGCTGGCGATCTTGTTGAATTCTCGCTCAAAAAGTCTAACCGTGGCCCGGCTGCAACGGATATTCAACTGTTACCTATTCGCTCATCAACCAGCGAGTAGCGTCATCTCTTCAAACAACTGATCGTAGCGCTGCGCGACATGCGGCCAGCCATAGTGTTGGTTCACATAGTGCGAGAGCGATTTAGAAAAGGGCGACGGATCTTGCAGTCGCCTTTTTGCTTTCCGAAACAGCTCATCCTCATTATCATACAGACAGGCTGCGTGAAATTCTTGCGGAATCAACTCTGGGTAGCTCAATCGGTTGGGCAACAGCGGAAACGCACCCGCACTCACCGCCTCCAACATGCTGATCCCAAAAAACTCGTGCGCCGCGGTGCTAACCACTACGTCTGCCCATCGCAGTAACGCCACATACTCCGTCCGAGAATCGGCATAACCCCAGTGGACAATCACGTTGTTCAGCCGCTCTTTGGCCTCATCAAATTCAGCCGGATGATTGCGAAAATTCTCCCCCGCTACCGCCAACCGAAATTGCACACCCTCATCCTGTAAGCGATAGAGCATTTTGAAGAAAAGGTCTGGCCGTTTATCGTATTCCCATCGTTGGTTCCACAAAATTAATGGTTCTACAGTCGCATCTGCCGGTTGTGGCACCGTCACCCTACTGTCAATCCCCACGGGCAGGACCATGCTTTTTGTGCGCACTGTGTCGATTAACGCGAGATGGTTGTAATCCGGATAATGTTTGAGCATATTGGGGACAGCGTCAAACCAATTTTCTAAGTGATACCCGCTATTGAAAATTACGCGGTCGGCACAAAGTTGGCTCAGCCAATTGATCATGGGATAGGTCAGGTCAATTTTTTCGCCAGCGCGTGGCGGGTAGGTCAACTGATTCTCGTGCATGTAGAGCAGCAGCGGCACATCCACCAAGTGGCTTGCGATCCCGTGCGCTTTGAGCATCCCCAACCAAGAGGAGAGATTGACCATGTCCGTCGCCAGAATCAGGTCCGGCTTTTCACCTGCCGCCACACGTGCGCGCGCTTGATCCGCTAGTTCGATAGTGCCACCCTGCATTCGCCATTTCCAAAAGCGGCCCGCCATGGTAAGCGTCTGTATGTCGTGCTGACTGTGGCGGCATATTCCATTGACCCAAGATTCGTGGCTGCCGCTGTGATAAGGCGACAGCAGCCAAATTATTTGTTTGTCTTTTATGCTCATTTGGCTCTGAACTTATGCTATACTAATGTCAATTTTGAAAATCAGGAACTTATCGGAGAGATATTTTCTGTACTCATATTGCTCAGCTGCACTCAGATTTGGTCACAGGATAGCATAACAATGAATCGTGGTCGTCCCATTTATTTCATTCGTTGTAGTCTAATCAAGAACAAAGGACAACCGTATAATGTCATTCCGTATCGCCGCTTGCCAAATGAACTCGCAGGCTGACAGAGCTGCAAACCTCGCCACAGCGGGTCGCTTAATTGATGAAGCCGTAGACCAAAGTGCAGATTTCGTTGCCCTGCCCGAATATTTCAACCTCTACGGCACCATGGATCAGGTGTTAGAAAATGCCGAGCCGTTGCATGGTCCAACCGCCGAGTTTCTACGGCGCAAAGCACGCGAACACAAAATTTATCTTCATGGAGGCAGCTTTGCTCAAAAGGAAGATGGAAACGACAAGTGTTCGTTTACCAATCTCGTTTTCGATCCGCAAGGTGAGATCATTGCACACTATCGCAAGATTCATCTTTTTGATATCGACATTGCAGAGCGCGCCAGCGGCAACGAATCGGACATTGCCAACCCGGGTAAAGAAATGGTCACCTTCGAGACAGAGTTGGGGCAATTCGGGCTGACCATCTGTTACGATCTGCGCTTCCCCGAGCTTTTTCGCTCGCTCACATTGGCTGGTGCACGCGTCGTCTTTTTACCCGCGGCATTCACGCTATACACTGGGAAAGACCATTGGGAAACGCTGATCCGCGCGCGGGCAATCGAGAATCAGGTTTTCATGGTCGCTCCTGCGCAGATTGGCACCTATGCACCAGGCAAACAATGTTTTGGCAGCACCATGATCGTCGATCCCTGGGGCACCGTTCTAGCCCGTGCGCCCGAAACCGAATCAGTTGTGGTGGCCGATATCAACTTCGAGCGTCAGGACAAGATCCGCAATGATTTGCCCAATCTCAAAAATCGCCAGCCCGAGGTTTACGCGGGGTCAGGATAGTAAGTAGTGAGTACCTGTTCACCTATTCTGGTGAACTGTTACAGTAGTGAATAGTAGGTAGTGAAAAGTAAGTAGCGAATGGTAAACAATCATCTCTACTTCAGTTACCCACCAATTTCTCGATCTCGCACCCCAATCAAATAGAGCAACCCATCCAGACCCACATTGGAGATGGCCTGCTCCGCCTGATCCTGCACAATGGGCTTGGCATGATACGCAATGCCTAAACCAGCCACGCTGAGCATGTTTAAATCGTTTGCGCCGTCACCTACTGCAATCGTCTGCTTTAAGGACAGGTTCTCCCGTTCTGCGATTTGGCTCAAGATGACGGCCTTCTGTTCAGCATCAATAATGTCGCCAACTAAGTGACCAGTCAACTTGCCGTCAGCAATTTCTAGTTCATTTGCAAACGCATAGTCAAAGTCCAGTTTGTCCTTTAAATACTCGCCAAAATAGGTAAACCCGCCCGAAATAATGCCCACTTTATAGCCCAAATGCTTCAGCGTCTTGGCCGCTCGTTCCGTGCCTTCACTCAGCGGCAAGGATTGAGCGATCTCCGCCATGACACTTTCGTTCAGCCCTTTTAGCAGCGACACCCGCTTGAATAAACTCTGGCGGAAATCTAGCTCACCACGCATCGCGGCTTCAGTAATCTCCTCCACCTCTTGGCCCACGCCTGCTGCTTTTGCCAGTTCCACAATCACTTCAGTCTGAATCAACGTCGAATCCATATCAAAGACGACGAGCCGACGACTGCGGCGGTAGATGTCATCCACTTGGAATGAGACATCTACGCCAAGTTCTTTTGATATTTGCAGCAGATCCCGACGGATTTTGTCCTCATCTTTTGGCTCTCCATGAATCGCAAATTGGATGCACGCTCGCTGTAAGGACCGAGGGTTGCGGATAGATGGCCGACCGGATAGTCGCGTCGTTACGTCGATATTTAGTCCCTGATCTGCGATGACGGCTGTCACCTTGCTGATCTGCTCGGCCGTAAATTTGCGCCCCACCATGGTGATCATGCGCCGCTCGCGCCGCTGATCGCCAACCCAGTCCTCATATTCATCTAGTGGAATTGGGGTAAAATTAACCGAGAGATCAAAGCGATGCGCGGCATAGAGCAGATCCTTTAGCACATCAGCTTCAGGCTTTTGCAGTGGTAGCTCAATTAACATGACGAGCGAGATGTAGTCGTGTATAACCGATTCGCCGATATCTAATATATTGGCATTATAGTGGGCCAGCACACCTGTTAGCTGTGAAACCAAACCAGGACGATCTTTTCCACTAAAGTTGATCCGTATAATTTCGCATTCTTCTGGGGGAGCGGTCATTCTTGCGTTTCCTTATAGCGCAATGCAGTAATTAAGAGAGACTTCTAACTAATTCTTCGACAAACGCAATCACCTTGTCGTCGAGGCGTTCGTTGGCAAAGTTGCTCGCTTCTTGAATACCCGTTGGCGAGGTCACATTAACTTCAACAAGCTTCTCGCCGATAAGGTCGATGCCCACAAAGTAGAGACCAAGACGGCGCAAGTGTGGCTTAAGCACTTCGATAATGCGCATCTCATTTTCCGAGATGGTTGCCTCCTGTGCTTTTCCGCCGGCGAAGAAATTGTTGCGATGATCATCTGCGCTGTGGACGCGCAGCACTGCCCCCAAATAGTCACCATTTAGAAGCAGCACCCGCTTATCGCCCACTGTTGCATCGGGTAAATACTGCTGCACAATCACTTCGACTGTCTCGTTGTGCGTCAATGTTTCGAAGATGACATTTGTGTTTAACTCCCCAGCGCTTACGCGAAAGACCGCCGCACCACCGTGACCGTCAGTTGGCTTGACAATAATCTCTTTTTCTTCATTCAAAAATTTGAGAAAATTAGCTTTGTGTCGCGTGACCAGCGTGCGAGGTGTTAATTCGGTAAATTGGGTCGACCACACCTTTTCGTTAACTGTGCGCACGCCGCTCGGTTTGTTGATAACGACAACCTTATCTGCCACGTGATCTAACAGCCACGTATTCATGAGATACTCTGGATCAAACGGTGGATCGGGCCGAATAAAGATGGCATCCACATCGTCTTCGGTCAAAGTTTGTAGATCACCAAGGACAATCGGATCTTCTGGCACGCGCTGAGGTGTTGCCTGCTGTACACGAAACTCGACCACGCCTTGATTGATCGAAATGCCACCTTTGGGCAGGTAGTACACATCGTGACCACGTGTCACAGAACCTTCCATAAAAGCAAAAGTTGTATCTTTTTTGATGTTGATGGTGTTGGGCGGATCCATTAAGAAGAGGAATTTCATGGCTTTCTCCTTATCATTGAATTGTTGGGGTCGCTTGTTGGGAAGCGATATTTTGTGTTCAGATATATTATGTCCCAACGAGTTATAGACATTCAATAAATATTGAACTCGTTCTAATAAAATAGTGAACGGCACCCAATCTAACGAGTGCCGTTCACTATTTATGGGGCTTACCACAGCATAATATTTTTCCTTAAGCATTTACCTCGGAGTAAAATATTATATCGTGCTGCTATGGAGTATAAATGGATGGCAAGCACTCAGTCCCTCCTTGGTTTCGATACATCCACAAACTAGCGTGGGCATTTAACCGACGGGAGGGGCTGAATGCTTGCAATGAGTGCCTACTTACCGCAACATTTTTTATATTTTTTGCCACTGCCGCAGGGACACGAGTCATTGCGCCCAACCGCCTTATCAACTCGAACTGTCTCAACTGGATTTTGCAGAATTTCTAAATCCTCAACATCTTCTGGCTGTTCCGTATCTACCACAACGGTGCAGTGCCACTCATTTTCAGCACATATTTTTTCTACTTCTTCTTTACGCTTTTCGTCAGATACGAGCAGTAAAGCTGGGCGTTTTTCGCTGCCCAACTTATATTGGTCAAGCTCTTTGTTGCGTTCGAACGCGCCGCCAACTTGTTTTGGATTAAAGCCACGAGTGGTTGCTTTTTCGGAAGTTAAACGATTGCTTGCATTATTCATAATAGGGGTTCCTTTCTTTTTTTGTGTAGAAAAGTTCCGTCACACATCTTAAAATAAAGAGGTGGAACAGCACCTTTCTGGGAAACGATACACATCACGTTTCCGATTCGATACCTAATTGTAACGGGTTGTACGCTCTTTGCCCATTGTATTGTATGCGCTTCATTTCTGTTAATGATCTGATTTTACTAGAGAGTATGCGACAGCGCAATATACCCACCAACATCCTGCGTTATAATCACCACTTTACTCGCTTTTGCCGTTACGCGCGACAATATGTACACTTGGTAAACAGACAAATGTGCTTGTATAGATTCAATAAGGCCATAGCAAAAATAAATGGACCATCTCGTGGAGGTAGCATTCTCTAATACGGATGCGTTAAAGAAATTCCGGCGTTAGATAATGCCTTCTCCGCGGTGGACTTATTTTTTCTGTAGCCGAAGGAAAATAAGATGACAAATTCTACTAAAACAGAAGAAGTGCTGCCGGACACGCTAAACGCACGCATTGGCGTACTTACACGCCGAGAAACCGAAGCACGGATCCTAATGCCGATAATCAAAGCGCTGGGTGAACGTTTCGGTTCCAGCGAGGTGACAGAAGTTGTGCGCGGTGCTATTATCCGCGTGGCGCAGGAACAGGGTGCCGCGCTCGCCGAACAGATGGGTGGCGAATCAATCGATCACTTTGCAGATTCGCTTCAATACTGGACGCAGGATGGCGCGCTTGAGATTGATGTGCTCGAAAAAGATCAAGATACCTTCTCCTTCAACGTGACGCGCTGCCGCTACGCAGAACTTTATCGCTCTCTAGGGATTCCAGAACTGGGCGCGGTACTCTCTTGCAATCGCGACTATGCGCTGATCGAAGGCTTTAATGATGGGGTCGAGTTGACTCGTACGAGAACGATTATGGACGGGGCAACCCACTGCGATTTTCGCTATAAGAGCCGCCCACAGCCTATCGAGTTGGAGCAATCGAGTTAGGCTAAACCATAAAAATAATTATACGGATTTTAGCGATTTTCTGGAGTAGCTTGCGGCCATACTGTATATTTAGTTTTTTGGAATAGCCCTAGAACAGTCATGTCCGTTAATTTCTCTTGCCTTTTTCTAAACATCTATACTTCGCAGCGCAAAAAATAGCATTTCTGTTTAGATAATTTATGACGCTGTTTGACAAATAAACAAAAGCGCCTCGATTAAGTTAGCTTAATCGAGGCGCTTTTGTTTATTTGTATTACTGGCATTTTAGCCAGTCGTAAAGTTACTCTAAAGAGGAAAATCGTCCGGATCATATGAGTATAAATCTAAATCATCATCCTGATCTATGAGAAATTCCGCATACTTATCAGGGAAAAATTCCTCGTAGATAAAATGCTGATTAAATCCTTCCACTCGAATATCATCGACCTCTTCGTCTAGCAGCCGTTCGGCAATGAACTGATAAACTTCTACTTCGTCAATATCATGGCTCAGAAAATCGATGTAAATACTATTTTCAGCCAAAATATCCAACATACGATCTAATTCATTTGCTAGCTCACCATAGGTTAATTCCTGCATCGGCGCTACATCAGGATTGCCAATATATTCACGCAGTGGAATCTTCCTAGAATTTTCAATCTGTTCATCGAACTCTGCCATTCGATCCCAGAATTCTTCGTCCTCTTCCTCTACAAGGTCGAACAAATTACCAAATAGAGGGAAATCGTCGCCGATTTCGGATATCTCGCGAGGCGATTCACCAAGGGGTGTGCGGACAAGATATCGATAATCATCCGGATTCGACTTATTCACGTTGACTCCTTTACGCGGGTCTTATAGTATATTACTAAGAAACAGCACTTCTGTTTATCTCAAACAAATAATTCTTATGGCGCTGCTGACTAAGGGTCTGCGACTAAATAGGTAATACATTTTGGCAGATTAAGTCTTTGTAGTTTCTAACAAAAATGGTGGACTTATTTTGTCGTCAGCCCTAGAACAGCTATTTTTATATACCTCATTTAAAGTGTACCACATATTTAAAAGCTCTGTATCCCCCAACTTTCTGACAAATTGCCGATAAATAAGTAGTGTATTCATTATTATATAGTTCTTCATAGAAATGTGTAAGCCGCGTTATCTATTGAGTTTCAAAATCTATTGGGTTTCGAAACCTATAATTGTTTCTCTAGATTAACCTCACTCAATCGTACCAACCTTCTCCCGCATCTCATGCACTTGCACCGATGTCTTTTCTAAGCCACTCTCCAACCCCTCGAACTTATCTTTTTCTGTGCGAACAAAGCGCGTATAGGGTCCAAGCGCTTCGTTTACGTGCTGTACGCTGTTGGACAGGTCAGACTTAAATTGCTTCTCCAGCGCACCATTGATCTGCCCACGTAACTCTTCTACTTTGGCACGAATCTCTTTTTTAATCTTCGAGCGTCGATAGGGCAATACCGCAAACCCAAGCGCAGCAACTGCGCTTGCACCTAAAACGCCCGTAAAGTCCAACATCGCTCCTTGAAGCGTCATGACTAGGACTGTACCCAAGCCCAGCGCACCCGCTTGCACCGCTGCCGTCTGCACCAACGCGCTTTGCACGTTTTTCGAAAGCTGAAGCGACTCAGCCTCTTTGTCGTAGGATTCAACTACCTTTTTGGCATCGCGGCCAATACTCTCGAGCAGCTTTTTGCGCGTCAACTCAAACTCACCGCGCTTGACCGACCCAACCATGCGATCCGCGTGTTTGCTCGTCTGACGGTCCAGGTAGCCAAGCAAATCGCGCCATTGACGCTGATCCCGCTCAACCAGCCAATCGATCAACTCGCTGACGTGGCGCTCTACTTTCACTGACGTATCGGCAACCACTTCGCGTTCAAATTCGGCCCGCAGCTTTTCGCCATTCATCAATGCCGATATATTCGTGATTTGCAGCTTATTCTCCATAAATTTGTCCGAGCGCTCCACCATCTCGTAAAGCACATTTTCCACATGACTACTGTGATACTTGAAATCGCGCCGCATATCGTCTTGGTACGCTTCTAACTGCTCCTCGATTGTTGTAAGCGTTTCAAAATCATCAGCCAATATCGCCTGATTGTTGGCAACAATGTCCTCGTACTTTGCAATCATGTGTTCGGCCACACCTAGTGGATTGTCCAACTTGAGGCGGATGCGCTCGCTGGCATCCAACGTTTCAAGCATGTACGATTCTAGCGCACCAAAGTTGCTCTTGGTCCACTGCTCTGCCGCAGCTTCTTTGCCTGCCATTTTTGCTTCGAGCGCCGCACGAGCGCTTACGGGAAAAATGTCGGGCGTTGTCCCCAGCAGCTCTGTTGCATTCTCTTCAATAAAGGAGAGGATCGTCTGGCGATCGGCTTCTGTCTGCACGAGATCAATCTTGTTGACCACGACAACGATCTTCTTACCCCATTCGCGGATCTGCTCTAAAAATTGGCGCTCGCTTTCGCTAAATGGACGATCCGCGCTGGTGACAAATAGCACCAGATCGCTGCGCGGTACAAACTCTTCGGTAATTTCCTGATGCTTCTGAAAAATTGCATTGGTACCCGGCGTGTCAACCAAATTGATCTCGTTCAGCCAGTCAACCGGCATTTCGAGCACCAGCATCTCTTTGCCGATTGGCTTCTTCTTGACCGTCTCCCCGTGACGAATAATGTGGATCTGATCCGTCGTGGGCGTGACCCCTTCGGTCAACAATTTATCGCCAAGCAGCGCATTCAAGAAAGAGGTCTTCCCCGAGTTGAACTCACCAACCACAACGAGCAAAAATAGATCTTCTAGCTGAGCAATGCTGCTCTTTAAAAGAGAAAGATCGTCCTCATCTGCATCTAGCTTCGTCAACTGTACGCGCAGATCTTCAAGCAAGCTGCGCTCTTCGCTGATTAACTTTTCATGTTCTACAGTTAATATTCTTTGCAAAATGACTTCCTTCAGATCAATTCTGGTTAAACGGTTTCTGCTACCTTCTTAGTTTCGCTAATGGCTCTGCTCTAAAAATCTTAAGTTAGCCACAAAGCAGAATTTATAAAAATTTCAGTGTAGTTTGGGTTATTATATTTTTGTGGCCATTTAGTTTTTTTGCAATGGACTCACCAATAAAAACCATCATACAGTATAACCTACGTAAAATGCTGGACAAAAGGTTCCACATCAGCCATAATATTATCAAAATTCTGTTGAATTCGAGCAAAATCATTCTGGAGAGCAAAAACGAAATGAGTACAAGTTTTATTCCCACGGGTAGCGTGGAAGTACCCGCCATAGATGTGAAAGAAGATATACGGCTACCAGCCGATAAGACAGCCATAATTGTTGTGGATATGCAAAATGATTTCGTTAAGACAGGCGGCACATTAGTTGTACCCGATGCCTCAGAGACTATTGAGTCCATTGCGCGGCTGCTAACCAGCGCACGCGCGAAAAACGTGCCGGTCGCATACACGCAAGACACTCATGCGGAAGGTGATCTAGAGTGGGAGCTTTGGCCCGAACATTGTCGGCAAGATACATGGGGGTGCGAAATTATCGAGGAACTTACGCCGCAAGAAGGAGATCTTGTCTGTCCTAAAGCGCGCTATGATGGATTTTATGGGACATCGCTAGACCATTATCTAAGCCACGTTTGGAAGGTAGAGCATCTTGTTATTGTTGGAACTGTGTCGAGCATTTGCGTGCTGCACACAGCCGCTGCTGCCGGGCTCCGCTGGTTTCATATAGTCGTGCCCGCAGATGGTACCTCCGCGCTCACCGATTTTGATCAAGCGCTTACTCTGCGGCAAGTATCATTTCTTTATGTCGGGGATGTTGTGCGCAGCGTTGACGGCATTATCTTTGGGTAAGTTGTCTTGCAGTGCCGTACATTTTTTGGATCAGAGTAAAATATTAGAAAGACACAGACCGCGGAGGAGCATTTTCTAATGTGGGGATGCGTCGAACTCCGCAGGGGACTTGTTTTTTGCTTCGGCCTCAATTAATTTTCCGCGGAAAGAATAATCGGCAAATGCAGGTTGTGTGTACCCATACCTGAATCAGCTTGCAGATCGCTGCGCACGTCAAGTGAAGCGCCCGCGGTATTTTGAGAGGCTTTTAACTCGTCTACACATTCAGTCGAAGGCGCTTCAAAACCGTTCGTTGTCAGACGGTAAACAAATGTGCTGCTCACATTGCTATTTTGTTCGGGGTGATTCACATTCCACCCAAAGATCGGCACTTGACTAGATGTGTGCTGACCCGTCGCCCACGAAACAGTTGGAAACACACCTTTTTCGCCTCCTTCCAACTCATACATGCCACCCGTCTCGTGATCCGCAGTTGCGATTACCATCACATCGGATCGTCCCGCCGCCCATTCGACCACGCGTTGAACTGTCTTATCGAATTCCAACACTTCAAAGATGACATGAGGCAAAGAATTCGTATGAGACGCATGGTCAATTCGGCTACCCTCAATCATCAAAAAGAATCCATCCGGGTCGTGATCCAGTATCTCGACTGCCTTGGTTGCCATCTCCGAGAGATGCGGTTGCAGACTGTAATATGGCTTGATATCAAGCGCGTGTTCATATTCATAACCCATATTTCCGTTGCTAAATTGACCAGACAAATAGGGAACACTATTCGGCACATCGAGTAATTCGGCACGGTTTTTCACAACTGTGTAGCCTGATTGTGTAGCCATAGCGGACGTGATCCCCTCCGCAGTCCCACCGAGCAGAACATTTGGCTTAGTCTGTTGATAAATGTCTGCGGCTATCTGCTTCAACATTTCACGATCTTGCCGATGGGCGGCAAATGCAGCGGGCGTGGCATGATTTAGATAAGAAGATGCAACTAGCCCCGTACTTTTACAGCGTCTCTGAAAAAACTCGAGCGAAGTCTCCAATGGTTCACCAGTAGAATCCATGCTGAGCATTCGATTTTCTACCTGTTGACCCGTTGCCATGGCTGTTGCTGCCGCAGCCGAATCCGTAACCGCATCCTCAACATTGGCCGTCGACATAGCATGTTGATAAGGTGCCGTCTGCATGAATAACTGCCCTTCTGCACCATGTGCGTAAAGACTAGCCGCATTGATATGCTCGAATCCCATTCCGTCACCAATTAATAAAATAACCGATCTAATCTGCGATGCAGCAGTTTTCTTTTTAAAACTACTTCGGCCTATTGGTACAGCGTTAGAAGAGGGAGAAGAAAGAATTTTCTGTGAAGTTGTGGACAGATCGGTTTTGGCCGGGGGTAGCAAAGCACAACCGCTCACCAAGCCAAAAACCAGCGCGGTAATCAATAAACTATTTCGCGATAAAAGGGTAGATCGATTCGTCACACTTACGCTCCCATACAGGCAAATTATGTCAAAAATAATTGCCCAAAGGGGCATGTGAGCTAAAGTATACTTCAAGCACCGCGATGATAGATTGAGCTAAATGTACAGAGCGTGCTACAACAAAAGAGGGAACTATCAGAAGTTCAAACTTACTGACATTGAGTAAAGAGTTCTGTTCCACGCAAGCGTGAGGCCCTTTTTAGACGATTTCTGAGTATCTTCTCAATAAGTAGCGGTAGCGCCGGTTGAGTGCTGCGGCACTATTAGTCTATCGAAACCAAGCGGGTCATTCACCCTAGAATATTGAGAAGATACACTTCTGAGAACCAAAAAGCCTTAAGTTTACACTCATGAGGAAACTATATATTTCCAGAAAAATATTCCTAGAAAAGTATAAGATACGCTATTCTCGATCGTGCATCAATTCTTCAAGCGTGCGAATTTCTTGCGTAAGTCGTCGCTGACGCAAGCCAATAAAGACCATATAAAGTGCAACCAATAACCAAACAGATACAAATGCTGCTGCCATAAATCCCATAATTAATAAAGCCTCTCGCGTAATCCTTCAACTTGATCTTCTAACCGTAGCTGCTGCCAGCGCATAATCATTAGCGCACTAAAAAGCAAGCAAAAGCCAATTAGCGCCACCGTGAGCGTTTGGCCCATTGTTGCGCCAATTCCCTCAAAACCACCCTCTGCCTCTGAATTACTTCCATCCCATATAATCGGGTGGATCGATCGAAAAATGCGGGCGCTCTCATACGTAAGCGGAATCGTTAAAAACGCAACCAGCGCATAAATGCTACCAAAGCGCGCCCGTTGCTCGCGATTATCGATCCCGTTGCGAAAGAGCAAATAGGCCACATAAATCAGCACCGTAATCAGCGCCGTAGTCAAACGTGGATCCCATGTCCAGTACGTATTCCACGTTGGTCGTGCCCAAATTGCACCGCTAATCGTAATCCCTGCGCCAAAGATAATCCCACCTTCGACGCTTGCCTGCGTTGCTCGATCCCAATCCAAGTTACGCGTAATTAAATAGGCAATGCTCCCGATGAGCGACATCAAAAATGCACCCAGCGCGGCAAACGCACAGCCCAAATGGATATAGAAAATCCGTTGCGCAAACTGCTCTGCCCCGGCCAAATTTGTTGCCGGTTTTGCATAAAGCAACGACGCCCAAATCACCACGCCCATTGCAAGCACCGTGGTGGCATTTAGCAAAAGCTGTGCCCAACCCCAGCCGCCAATCCCCGCTAGTAACGACTGATTCGCTGTACTGCTACTCATATCTCTCACCTTTCACTTTGCAACTCTTCAACTTTCATCAACTATCTTCCCAGATTAGATCAAAAACTGCAAACGAAAGCAGCCCAAAAAAGAGTCCGTAAGCGGCTAAAATTGAAAACCACGAACCCAAATTGCTGTCAGCACGCCCGTCCAACACATTCCCGGTCAAACTCAACCCAGCCACAAAAAGCGGCACCAAAACCGGCAGCAGCAAAATCGGCAGCAACGTCTCGCGCGCGCGTGAATTTGCCGTCAGCGCTGCAAAGAGCGTCCCAACCACAACATAGCCAAACGACCCCAACAGCAGCGCCAGCAAAACCCAAGGCTGAAAGAGACTTGTGTCAAAAATTACCAACACCACCGGCAGCACCAGCAGCAGCGTCACCCAAATAAAGAGCCACCCAGAGAGCACCTTGCCGCAAAAAATCGCCCCCCGCTGCACCGGGGCCATCAATAACGACGTCATACTCCCCTGATCCACTTCGCTGCCAAAACTGCGGTTCAGCCCCAGCACCCCCGTAAAAAGCAGTACCACCCAAATAACCCCCGGCACCACCATCGTCGCCTGCGGCACACGCAAATCAAAAGCCAATCCAAAAATCAGCACCGCCAGCACGCCGAAAACAGCCATCGTACCCAGCACTTCTTTCGTACGCAGCTCCGTGCGCACATCCTTGCTTGCTACTGCCCACACCTTACGCCAAAACGCAGCCACGCCCCCCTCCGTCGCCATACGGACCGGCACAGCAGCCAACGCGACATTCTCATACTCATCATCTGTATAACCAGCATCTACAGTACCAGCGTCTACATGATCAGGAGAAAAAATATCCGTCTCATCGGCAGCGGACACAGACGATTTATTCTCGGCTGCGGTTGGCTCGCTCGGCTCCTTTGCGACATACAGCGTGCGCAGCTCTGCCAGCGTCAATTCGCTTGCGGATCGCTGCACCGCAATCGCGCCATCTCGCAACAAACAAACCTCATCCGACCACGCCAGCGCCCGCCCAAAGTGATGTGTCGTAAACAGGATCGCGCGATCTGACGCCGCCAAATGTTGGATCAACTCGTGCAGCATCTGGGCACTTGGTTCATCCAGCCCCGTATCAGGTTCATCTAGCAGTAGCACCGGCGGATCATGCAAAATAGCCCGCGCAATCGCCAAGCGCTGCACCATACCTCGGCTGTAGGTACGCACTAAATCATGCCGTCGCGGCCACAGATCCACCTCGCGCAGCAGCGCCTCGATCCGTTCATCTGGCCCCTGCATATCGTACATTTTTGCAAAAAAACGCAGATTTTCTAGCCCATTGAGCGACTCATAAAGCAGCGGTGCGTGGCTCACTACACCAACATAGCGGCGTAATTCGTGGCCCGCACTTTGTAACCCAGCGCCCCCCAGCCGAACCTCGCCTCGATCCGGCTTCGAAAGCCCAGCAATCGAGCGCATGAGCGTCGTCTTGCCCGCTCCGTTCGCCCCTAGAAGTGCAACAACCTGCCCCGCACCAATACTCAAATCTACGCCCCGCAAAATTGGCCGACGCCCATAACGCTTGCGCAAATCGCTAACAACAATCAGCGGCGGGGCAGCAGCAACCTCGACAGCAGAACCATCCATCACAATTGCTCTTTGCCTTTGCCTCTGTCACTATCTTCGCCTATAGCTTCACCTTCAAGCTCAACATCAGGCTCGCCATCAATTGGCCCCGCATTGCGGCTAACCTCTTCGCCTAAGCCTCTACCTTCAACCAGCCCAAAATCGCGGCCAACTCCTTCGCCTAAGCCTTCGCCTTTCTCTTCGCCTTCCCCCAGCTCGCGCGCAACCTCAAGCAAACGGGTCTTTAACGCAGCCCGTTTCGTTGTCCAGGAATTGTCGGATATTTTTCCCGCATCATGCTGATCGTCCAACGCTGCAATCTCGCTAATCAGCGCTGCCCGCTCCGACTCAAGCGCCACGAGCGGATCCGTCTGTTGTTCGCGGCGCAATGGCCAAATCACGAACCCTACGAGCAATAGCGTCAACAGTCCACCCACTGCCAGTGGAATCATCGGATCCAGCGGCGGCGTAGTGGTTGCCAATGGTTCGTTGGCGGCTTCATTCTGATTCAGATTTGCGTTGGCGGCTGCACGCGCCACCCGCGGATCAACTCCGTCGGCGGCAATCAATCCATCGAGCGCAATAGTAATCGGCTGAGGGGATAAGTTGTCCCCCTGCCACATGCGATACGAGACATTCTGCACCGTGTTGGTACCGGTAAATTCTAGCGCCGAGACATCTTCCTGCAATGCTGGCAGATCTGCAATGAGCAAATTTAGCGCATCCACAGGGTAAAGCACCTCTTGCTGAATTTCGGTTGCAGTCTCTTCGTAGGCAAGTCGATAGCTGACAAAAATCTGGCGCGTGGTGTCACCTGGCGTGACCGGAGCTGTGTCAAAAAAGCGGTCGCCCACCTGTATATATGTATCGCCTAGTACACCATCCTGAAATTGAATATCATACGCACCTGTAGGAATTGAGAGTTCGGTTGTAACGGGGCGATCTGCGCCATCAACTGTTTGCCCAGTATAGGTCGCAGCGAGCTGATTGCCCAAGGTCATAATCTGCCCGATAACAACTTCTCCAGGCGCATTGTCGACCACCCAGTTCAGTCGGCTGATCATAATTCCCGATGGATCGTCGGTTGTTTCATAAACAAGTAAAAGTGGGGCGGCAAGAGGTGCAGAATCACTTAGTCTCACCGGATCGCCGCGATAGATAATATCGTTATAGCTTACCTGTGGATAGTAAGAAATGTTGGCATTTGTCGACAGGTCTGCAAAGGTGAATTGACCAGTTTCGTCAACTGACGCGTCGAACGTTGCAAGCACTTCCTGCGCGGAAACGGCGTCGATTGTTACGGTTATGTTGCCATCATTCTCAGGCTGATTGGTGGAGCCGTCAAGCGCCACAAGCGCCACGCGCCCGTTGATGCTGCCGTTGCCTGCGCGGAAGGCTGCACCCCAAGGTGGGCTGTATGCCAATGTACGCCCATAATCGAGTACACGGGTCATCTCGGTATCTGTCCAGTCGACATCCAGCAGACGGCTTTGCAGTTCGTCCGCCAGCTCTCCTTGCGTGCGGAAAAGTGTCTCCGCCTCGGTAAATAACGCATTGGCCTCTGCACGCGCTGCCTCGTCAACGTCCGCTAACGCAGCGTCGAGCAACTGCTGACCCGCGTCAACCGTAGCTTTATCTGTATGCAGGCTCCACGCGTAGAAAGCAGCGTGCCAAATTTCGTCATCGCTGAGCCGATTGCCCCACGGCGGCATGAGATTTTCGATGCGTCCAAATTTTGTGATGTGAAAATAAGCGGCAGGGCTTTGATCCCAGACCGTTTGTGGATCCGAAAATTGCGGGGGGGGGGCGGGCAGGTCGGGCACGACGGGACCGTCGCTGTTGCCTTCCAATCCATGACAGGCGGCACAATTCTGCTCGAAGATGGCTTGACCCTGGCGTGCGTTGGGCAGTCCGGTTGGCAGAGCTACTTCATCACGATTAAGAGGCTGTGGATCTTGAGCATAGGCGGGTGTCGGATTTGTCAGCACTATGGAGTATATGGCTGTTAGAAAGAGGAAGGATAGAGTGAAAAACCGGCCATTCCAATAGGGGAAGGCCGGTCTGTTTTGGTGCGACATTATCTTTTTGTGTCTATCAATCATTGAGGTGAACAACGTGTGTCCTATGGGTTGCGGTAGGGTTGGGTGTCTACGACGAGATTATGATTGCGTTGCCTGAACAAAGATTTCTTCGGGCGATTCCTCGTAACGGCTGGGGCATTTCAGCAGTAAGGTGTGGGCTTCGAATTCGCCACTTGGGAGCAGCGACCCTTCGATGATTGCGGATATAGCACGCTGAAAATTATCTGGCCGAGGGCCTTTAAAGACGATTGGCAGTTGGGATCCTGTGCCTATTTCATCGTTTTCATCATAGACGGTAAAGCGTAAAGTTACCTCTTCTGCATCCCAATCTTCGCTATCTGCAACAACAATCCCATTAACGCGCACGCGCTCGCCTTGCATCTCTGGCCCTTTCTCTAACAGTTCATTGACCGTTAGGTAATAAGCACCTGACGTTATCGTTGCATAGACCATTAAGCCAATAATGAGAAATATGATGCCTCCGATGAGCATGTAGATCCAATTAATTCTGGTCGGTTTGCTTTCGGCTAAATGGGTGGGTATGGCTGGGTTTAAACTTTGTTCCATCAGAAATCCTCTTTGTTATTGGGTGCTTCGCCTATATTATCAGTGGTGCTATCACTAATGTCATCATCGGCAGCGTCGTCCACTTCGAAAAGTTCTTCCTCGAGCAGCAAAATGGCTTTTTCGGCAAGTGGTGCAGGAACAAGCACTTCAGTTTTAGCTAAGCCACCATAAGTAAATCCATAAATCGAGCCAAGCGCTTCGCCTTGTGTAATGGCGGGAATGTTCTCGCTTTCGAGCCGCCCGAGAATTATCTGTGCCTCGAGTGCGTTGGCGGCTTCCCAAACGACGACCGGCTCTTGGCTGATCGAGCCGCCGATTGTGCTGCCCGACTGCGCTTTGACCGCGCCAGGGACACTATCAGATGTGCGACTAGCTGTGCGACCAAACATGCCAAAAATTTTCTCTATATAAACTGACATGGCAACTCCTAAACTATTATCATTTCATCTAATTTAGAGACTAATCGAACCGACAATATAATTCGGTAATGTGTGCCACATTCAAATAATCTCTTGGCAATTTAGCACCATTCACGCGGCATTTCGAAGACTCCATCCGAACGTTGGGGGAAGGGAATAACCTTAATGACTGCATCTAGATTAAGTGGGCCATAAATGTGTGGGAAGTTATGCATGCCCGCTGCTTCCCACCGTACTTCGGATTCAATGGTAGCTTCATCAAGACAGAGAATCACGAACGGTCCTGCTGTGTCGCGGTAAAAATTATTGGCAACTTTTACCAGCAACTCCTGTTCATTTGTACAGTGAATAAAGCCCTCGGTTGCCAAGGTGTCTCCCTCGTAAGGGAGTTCGTCATTCTGAGCATCCCATACCGCAACGGGCAGCATATGATAGATGATAGATTTTTGAGGTTTTCGTTCGTGATTATCTGCGTTTTCGATATTTTCAGTTTCTGTGTTGGTGGTAATCATGGCTCTTCCTCTATTAACTTAGACTAAATCAGAAAAATCAGTATTCAAAATTAGAATAGTTTCTTTGGTTTAGCTTCGGCCATACTGGCATTGTATTTTTAGCTTTGTCGAATTTATTGGGGATATGCAATAGTAGAGGCATGATTTATCGTGCTCCCACAGATTTGAATCATCTTTTTCCGAACCAATTAATATCCCACTAAATCTGACAGAATTGGTTTTCTTGGATGGCCTTCGTGACATTGCATAGATACTTACTCTTCGTCTACATCTTCACCAACAAATGGATTGTTGATTTTCTCGTACCCAACTTGTGTTGGCCCACCGTGTCCGGGGTAAACGATATAGTCATCTGGCAGTGTAAAGATCTGTTCTCGGATACTGCGCATGAGCGTTGGCCCATCTGCGCCGGGCAGGTCAAATCGACCGATGCTTCCCTGAAAAAGTGTATCGCCGCCGAAGATCTGCTTGCCTTTGTGGTCAATAAAGATAACATGACCGGGTGCATGGCCGGGTGTAAATCGGACTTCTAGTTCTGATGTGCCAACCTGTATGAGTTGACCATCTTCCAGATATTCGTCCGGCTCATCAATGGGATCGGCGCGAGAATCTAGCCAGCGCGAGACAGATTGTGGAACGAGCGCTAACGTTGGCAGCTCGTCTTTGTGCAGGTGAAAGGTTGCGCCGGTGGCTTTTCTCACAGCGTTGACCGCAAGCACGTGATCAAAGTGGGCGTGGGTGTTGATGATCTTCTCGACCTGTAGGCCCATGGTTTCAACCACGCGCAGGATGTCGCGCGCATTGTCTCCGGGGTCGACAATGACGCCTTTTTTGGTTTCATCGCAGCCGAGAATGTAACAATTCTCTTGAAGAAGCCCGACCGTTAGCCCTTTTGCAATAATGCTCATAAATTATTGGATATACTCCGTAGCAGCGCAGTGTCGCTTGATTTTCAACATATAGTTCGACACACAAATAATATACGTAACTGATTGCAAACAAGATGCTATTTCTAGAGCATTTGTCGCAGTGTTGACACCTTTAGTATAGCCTAAAAACCTTACTTTAGGCCATTCCAGAAAATTGAGGGGATGCATCCATTTCGCCTGTTCTTACACGGCGATCTTTTTCTCTGTTAGCACAGTGCGGGCCGTTTTAATGCCGTCGATCATTGCACTGTAGACTTCAGGTTGACCGTTCGTGGCAATCGTGCCGCGTGTCGACTCTGGTCGAATCACCCAATCATTGCCATCATAATCGGTGATACGGCCCCCCGCCTCGCGTACCAAAATTGCACCGGCCGCAACGTCCCACGGGCTGAGCCATCCCTCCCAAAATACAGTGACCGCTCCAGCGGCAACATAGGCTAAATCCAGCGCGGCAGCACCCATGCTGCGCAGCGCCAGACAATCCTGTAGAAAATGGTTATACTCGGCTAAATTGTTGTCGGGATGATCGGCTTTGTGATAGGGGAATCCTGTGGCTAAGATCGAGCTACGCAGCGTTGTTTTTTCGTTGACCTGTAAGGCGCGCGTTTGACCATTTACATTGCGCAGAAAGGCACCACGATCCTTCTGTGCAAAGAAGAGTCGCCCGGTTACGCCCTCTGCAATCACGCCCAGAATCGGCTCCTTTTCTCGACAGAGCGCCACGCTGACGCAGTAGTAGGGGACGTTGTTAGCATAATTCGTGGTGCCATCAATCGGATCCACAAGCCAGTAGAACGTTTCAGTTGGCACTTGATCGCTCTCTTCGCCCCAAAAGCCTGCATCGGGCAGCAGCGTGGTCAGCTCGTTCCGCAATAATTGTTCGCAGGCCACATCTGCCTCGGTGACTAAATCGATGTCGTTTGATTTATTGCTTATAGCATGTAACCCATCGCGTTGCATTTTGTCCACCAATGCAGCAGCACGTTGAACTACCTGTAACACAGTTTCGATCTCAATTTCGTTTATCAATTCGCCCATTTATTTTACTTGTCCTCGACTATGTTGTGATCGCCCTGTACACTGGTCAAATGCATTATTAAATTCAAGACTGCTTAAATTTGCACTAATGTGTACCCTACTTGTCCTCAATATTTGAAATGCAGATTAATCTACGGTATAGTTGAAAAACAAAACATATGTTCAACTATTATCACGTTTAAATGAGTTAAGGAGTCTTTATGGAGATTAACTGGTATGGCTTGTCCTGCTTTCGGATTCGCGAAGGCGGTGCAACCGTAATCTGCGATCCATATGATAAATCAATCGGTTCGTATTTGAACAAACCGCGTGCCGATATTGTGACGATAAGCCACGATCAAAAGGGTCATAACGCCATTAAACAGGTTGCCGGCGATCCACGCGTTTTATCTGGCCCAGGCGAGTATGAAACAAATGGCGTCTTTGTGACGGGGGTTGCGACAAAGCATGGCACGAAAGCCGAAGGCGCGCCGCGCGAGCGAAATATCGTCTATTTTTTTGAGATGGGCGATTTTACAGTTGGCCATATGGGCGACATCGGACAAATGCCCAAGCAGGCACAATTTGAAGACGTGCAGATTAGCGAGGTCGATATTCTGATCGTGCCAATTGGTGGTGGCGACACATTTGATTCAACCAAAGCGGTTGACCTTATCGGAATGTTAGAGCCAATGATTGTAATCCCAATGCACTATCAACAGGAAGGGATGAGCGCAAAGTGGATCGGAGAGCTAGAAGCTGTGGATCGCTTTATCTCAGAGCTAGGTGTTCCCGCACCAGAGCCACAAAGCACGCTGAAAATTTCCAAGAGTAGCTTGCCCGAAGAGATGCAGATCGTGCTGCTCAAATGTGAATAAAACGGTTTGACAATAATGGCTCTTCGGAATCTCATGTGGTTGACAATGCCATCAATCAAGTCGGATCCTCTATATCGAGTGCGTCGCACTGCTCGGAAAGTGATTCGAGCCAGAACCCATTGGTGAACAGTGTGACGCACTCTATCAACTACATGAAATCCGGTTGAACCACGCTAATTGAGCGATAAAAGAAAAAGTGCAATCACAATGTGGTTGCACTTTTTCTTGCCTGTTTTGCTTTTTCTTGCCCGTTTTACCGTACTAACGTATATTTACCCTTGCGCGAACCGAAGCTAAAGATACGGCGTCCCAAGTTACGCATCCACGTACGCATAAATAACTTCTGTAAAAAGACCCAAGTACGAGGTAACTCTGCTGCACTCGCGCTCTGGTCAGCCTCAATTTTTCCCTGCCCCAATGAAGCCGTTGCGCTATATCCATGTGGCCGAAATTGATAATCAACATACTGCTGAGTGATTTTATGAATTGCATCCTGACCTTCGGGCAAAACGCTGCTCAATCGGCTCGCCTGCTCGAATGGCGTATTGCGTTCATGTACGCGTAGACCAATGCGCTCGGCCCAACGCAACATGCGTTCGTACAAAATTGGCGGCATATCTGGCGTAAATGCAGCCGGACGCAGCAAACGCACGTAGAAGATCATGCCCAGTAGAAACAGCGTGACCAGCAGAGAGAGAAGCGAGTTCACCCACCACGGCCAATTGCGGATCGTTTCGACGCTGCCCGAGAAGAATGGCTCGTCTTCTAGCATATTTGTGGCAGGATCAAAAGGTTCGTCTGCCAGCAAATCTGGCCCGTTGTCCATCATGGGCCGCTCTTGGTTTGGATTGCCAAAATCATCCCCAAATGTTTCTTCAAAATCAGTTCCTACTGGGCGGCGTAACTCACTTTCGCCCGCGGTTGGCTCAAATTCTACCCAGCCGAAATTTGGAAAGTAGACCTCGACCCAAGTATGAGCATCGCGTGCCGTAATAAAATAAACGCGGCTATCCTCATCATATGTGCCCTCTGCATATCCGCTAGCCGTACGCGCCGGGATCCCCAAACTGCGCAGCATCACCGCCATCGACGTAGCATAATAGTCACAATAGCCTTGCTGAATATCATAGAGAAAATGCTCGACAGGGTCCACCCCCTCAGGTGCGGCGTCGATCTGTTCATTGTACTTGAAGCCACGCAGATACGTTTCGATCGCGCGGGTTTTATCGTAAACCGTTTCCGCCGTAGCTGTTACGGTTATTGCCGTAGTCGCTACTCTCTCAGAGAAATTCTCGGGCAATTGCAGATAGATGTCACTGATCTCTGTGGGGTAGTCGGTTGGCGCATCGCGTAATAAACGTTGCGTAATAGACGTTTGGCGGCTGACAACTGTATAGCTATCTCCTACATCTAGCGGCCGCTTGGATCGAATGTACGTTAGCTCAACGCTCTGATTTGGCGCAAGTAGCGTCTCGTCCAATCCGGAGTCTGGATCCGCTGCATAAAATGGCTGCGTCGATAGTTGATTGTAGGTTGCATCGACTGGCACGCTGATGCTGTAGATGTCTGGTGCGCCAAAGATCACGCCGCCAGTTAAGGCCGATAACGTAATCGTCTGGGTGAGCGGCTGACGCAGATCCCACGCCCCAATTGGCGCGACGCCATTTGCATTGAGCTCTAGTTCGGTTGTACTCGTATTTTCCCATCCACGCCCGTTGAATGTGTCAAAGGTGACGGCCCGCCAATATCGACCGGCAGACGCATCCACCTGCATCACTAACTCATTACCGATATTGCGCGCGCCGCCCAGTGGCAATGTCGATCCAAATGCAGATCCGGCTGGCGTTGTCCGGCTGTCCAGCGATGGGTAATATTTGGTCTTGAGCGTTTCAAGCGCCTCCTGAACCGGTGCCGTAACCGGGGTGAGAATATTGCGCAACAAAATATTGCGCCCAAGGCTCGGCGCAATTGCAGCCATCGCAACCACAATCACGCTAAACATAAGACCGTTACGCAGAAAATTGAGGCTGATATCTGGGCTAAAGCGGATCCGGTGCGCGCGCCAACGCAACTGCTGTTCTGCCAAATTGGTGCGCACTAAAAGCATAATTGCCACGAGCGCAAACACAACCAAGAATCCAACCGTTGAATTATTTTCCTTCGCATAATTTGTGCTGATCAACAATACGATTCCCGCAGGAATAACCGCTCGCCACGTATAGCCATAGCGTAAAATTGACCATACTCCGAGAAAAGTTAGCCACCAAAGAAGAAACGCAATCTCAAAAATAAAAACGTAATTATCATTCTGGGCGATGCCAGAAGTGGCTGATTCTACCCATGTTACCCACTTAATCAGGATAAGATAAGCGCGTGCCTGAAATGGTGGGATCCCATTGCGCAGAATCGGCTCCATCTCTTCCGCTTCGACCAGCGTGCTCATCAACAGTAAGATCCAGGCCAAGCCCGTGAACATACTGTGCGACATCGCAAAAAACCCATCAAAGCGGCTGTAGGCCATCATTGCGCTGAGCACAAAAGCACCCACCGTAACGGGCAAAAATAGTGCCGTGTTTTTTGATGGAACGTACCCCGCCGCGTCAAGCGATACGGCCACAAGCACATAGAGCAAAAACGCTAAGATACAGGTGAGAAGCTGTCCATCTTGAAAGTAGATATTGCGCACATAGCGCGCAATCGGGTTGACAGTGTCAACAAGGGGAGCTGAATTAGTTTGGTTAGTAGAGGTTACGCTAGCAGACATAGTGTTTAGTATAAGTGAGTATTAACAAATCGTAACGTGATCGTGACTACATGAGTGAACAATTAGGCCATTCTAAAAAACAAACTATACAACATGGCCGCACGCTATTCCAGAAAAACCGCTGAAATTTATATAATTATTTTTCGGGTTTAGCCTTAATACCCAATCAACCACCAAAGCAGACAGGCAAGTAAAAATATTCCTAACAATGTAGAGAATAGAAATATATAAAGCCGCGTTGTATAAAGATGTGAATTAATGATTTGACGCGTCTGTGGTGGCGAAACAACCGTCGTCAACCAAATCATCGCCTCGCTTGCATCATCCGACTGTACATTTATCTCTGAAAGTACCCAGCTATCGCGCGCCAGCGTTTGCCACTGAGTGGCCGCGTTGCGATACGTAACTTCTTGGATCCGTGCCCGCAGCGATGCCTCTGCCGCGGCAGAATCCACAGCCCCGCCCGTTTCACCAATAAATGCGGCACCACTATCCTCAAATCGATTAGCCTGATCTTCTAACGCATCTGCCACGCTTCGCCACTGATCACCAACCGCACGCAAATCCAAACGTTGACTAATCTCCAACTGTTGAGAAATCAGTCCCACATTATTTTTCACAATCGGATCGATTTGGCTCAACAAAGAGCGCAACAGCAGCCATTCATCTCCTTCAGGCATATTTTGCAGCAACAGCCGCGCATCATCCTTCGAAGCGAGTGGAATCGTCACCTGATAGACCATTGGGACATTTGTTCGCGTCGTTTGCTTGTTCGTAATATCCTGAATCGTTGGGCGCGTTCGCGTCTCATCGACATTCCACCAACGGGCCAACAGCTCCTGTAAAGAGGTATACGCAGCTTGATACTGATTGGGCGTGGCCGTACCAACCATATTGAGATCGATACCGTCGATAATGGCCGAATCCGACCGCTCCATCCGTGAGCGAATTGTCATCGTAATCTGCCAGCTCGAAAAGAGACTTTGCGCCGTTAAAGGAGGCTGTAAATCCGTATCGACTATCTGCGTGCCGGCCAGCAAAAACGCCCCATCCCTATCTCCCTGCTCCAGCAAATTAAGCGCCTGATAGATTGTAATGGTTCGCCGCTCATCCGCGATTAGATTGGCATCAACTTGACTGTTTGTATACGTCTCCAGCGGGTTGCTCTCGATTACGCGCTCCAGTTGCTCAAGCAGCGCAATCGCTTGCGGCCAATTCCGTTTTGTGCGCTCTATCGTATAAATATTGTACAGCCCCTCAAATTGCCAACGACTAAGCTCTTGGCGACGAGCATCATCCGGGGCCATAAAGCGCATCGCCTCTGTTGCCTCGCTTGCCATCAGCCGTGCATAAATCGCGCTATTGTTAATATCGTCAGCCGAGCGTTCGCGATAGAGCCGCGCCAGCGCAATATGTAACCCAACGAGATCAGACGGCTCACCGTTCCCCGCATTACTGCTTTCTACCCCGCTTGTATACGCAGCAACAGCTTGCACATAAAACCGTTCGCGTATGCTAGAAATTGCTTTTGCCTCTTTATCTTCTTCCCGCCCTGTCGCTGCACTGGTAAAAAGGGATCCTTCCCCGTAGAGCTGCCGATAAAGATTTCCTAACAGCAAGAAATTGCGAGCCGGGGAACCAGATGTGGCCGCCAATTCAGCCTCTGCTAAGCGCGTCCACAGAGTTGGATCAATCACCTGAAAGACAATCGGTCCGACCGGGAAACTTATTTCATCATACAGCCATTTAATATCCGGCAACCGTGGATTGTCGGTAATATCATAGCGCCAGTTAGATGGCTCTACGCGCAACCAGCTTTCCGTCGCAACCAATTCTGGTGCGGCAATATTCAGCCGAAAGCTAATCACGCCAGCCCACGTTTGTAGCGCATTAGTCGAATAGCGGATGCGCGGCAGCAGCGTGGCCGGATACGAAAGTTGATACTGTATCCGCAAAACCAAGCGTTCATCCGCATCGAGCCGAACCTGCGTGGCATAGCGCGCATCGCCCGTCTGCTGCAAATCACCCGTCTCATCATCCACAATAAGCGACACATTTGATACTCTGGCTGCATCAAACGGTAAAGGTTGCCCATCGACACTATCCGGCGCTAATTGCAGCGGAATAGTTACCTCTGTTGCCGCTTTATTATGCAACCGATAGGATGCATCAACCGCAAGCGAGAATGAGCCATTATAAAGAAGCTGCATATCGACAGTATGCGTGGTAAGTTCTACCTGCGTCGGGCCTACACTGGTCAACAGCAAATGTGGATCAATTTCGTTCGTAGCTGTTGACTGAGCCTGTTGACCCGCCCAAATAGGTTGGGCAAAGAGCATAGACAGAACAAAAAGGATGCACAAATGCAGCATCAAACCACATACTCCCTTTTTTAAATATTTTTTTATAACTACGGGCTTAGTAAATACAGGCTGGATAAACCAGCTCGAGATTCTACTTCTTGCTACAAATCTTTTCTGAGCCATTCTGTCCGTCGAAGTTGCAAATCTTATATGCATCTGGTATCGTGAATTCTTGTGATTCGGTAAACAATAAATCGAGCCTATCTTGTGCTTCGAGTGAAACTCATAAAGTAAGAGTGAGTTTACCCGAATTTTGTCTATATAGGCCGTTCTAAAAAATAAAATATACGGTATGGCCACAAGCTATTCTAGAAATCGACCGAATACGGATAATTGTTTTTCTGGATTAGCCATACACTTTGCCATAAAATATTCATTCTATACCACAAGCTCTCTTAAATGTTGTCTAAAAAGTCCATCAAAGTTGGATAAAGTATTTTGCGAAATACTTGAGGGCAGCGCGACCTTTTCAAATAGTTTGTTAGATGGCTGTGCTTAATTCAACCTTTAATAAGCCGTGCTCGGTATAAATAAGTCGAACGTTGACGGCGCAGTAATAATAGTAGAAAAGCAAAAATGATAAAACTGGTTATGCAGTGGGATATTAAATCTGGACGCGAACAAGAGTTTTCGGAGTTTGTTGTTCGCGAATTTGCACCACGCCTCGTTAAATTAGGTATTGAGCCAACTGAGATTCTGTATACCATGTACGGAGATGGACCGCAAATGTATACGAGCGTTGTGGTCGATAATCAAGATATGTTGGCCGAAATTTTACATGGCGATGCATGGAAGAGTTTACAACAAAAGCTTCTAGCCTATATCACCAATTACAATCAAAAAATAGTTGAAGATAATGGCCGTTTTCAGCTCTAAGAAACCTTCTGTCAGATAATTGTAAGCTTTTTCTTCCCAGAGTATTTTATAATGATGACTTCTCGAAAATGTCTATCAGCGCGCGCTTTGTTATTGAACTTTTTTGTTGATTTCTATTAGCATCAATTGGTAAAGCCGTAAAAAACTAACTATCCACAAATGGTGTATGCTGCATTCTTTAGTGCGCCACTTAATTAAAGACTCAGCATTCTCGAACATCTTCTCCGATTATACGTAGTTTTTTGAAATGTCCTAAGTTACCCCTTTGTTATTCAGCAGGTGCTGAATAACACATCTTTAATCTCTATAAATATAACCCTTCCTAACTCCCAAAAGTACGATTACAGTTGTTTATTTACCAAAGCTATGCATTCTGATTCTTTGAAAGCGGTGAGAGTCAATGCACGTTTTTTTAGGTAAACTTAAATAGACTAGATTCTGAGCGCTCATTTTGCGCGCCTTTTCGCGCGGCACTTTTCCTGAACATGGTGTTGCAAAAGGCGCTACTGTCTATAGGATTATAGTACTAGTATGAGGGTACCCTAACGTACTATTTAGTACTTCATTTTGTAATGTTACACTTGCATATAGGTAGGTTATCTCATTCTGCTGAACAGGGAAGGTATATTGATCCACAGATCTGTCTCTCTGCTTTGGCTTATAGTCACATCAGTTAGACTGTAAACAATAACACTACTGCTATAGCTTTCCGAAAATACCGTAGCCCATCTTTGTATCTTAGAATGGGACACAAGTTTGCGGATAAGTATTATCGGTGCAAATGAATCTATTGTTTACTGTTTAAATGTATTCTATTCATAATTAGTTAATAAAAATTGAGGCTCAACAGAATCCCAGTTACTTGGTAGGGTGCTCACACTCGATATGTGAGATCCGCTATGCTGATATTAATGTCAACCATCTGAGATCCCGAAGAGCCAAAATTGATTGATATGAATCTATATCAATCACGTAGTTCCGGTGTGAATAACTTCTAACTGATACAATCTGCTAACACTGATTTCATCGTTTGTTCGTTGAAAAGTACTATGTTGAGAAGTTGAAATTTGTAGTAACAGGATGGATTATTATGGCTTTATTTGTTCGTAAGCTTGCAGGGCCAGAAGAAGAGTTAATTGAAAAAATGATTGGGCGATCTGAAAGCGATCTCCCACAAAATCGTTTACGAATTATTCAATTATCTGCTAATGGTCATAAAGTTCCGGAAATTAGTAAAGAAGTAGATCTACACCCGATTAATGTTCGAAAATGGATTCACCGTTTTAATCAAATGGGGATCGACGGCTTACGCAGCGGGAAGAGCCCCGGCCGACCGCCACTCTTTACTGATGCACAGCGTGATAAGATTACTCGGATCGCATCGATGGACCCACGTTCCTTGGGATTGCACTTTTCACGTTGGTCATTACAGCGGCTGCGTCAATACCTGATAGAGCAAGGTGTTGTTCATGGTATTTCGGTAGAAACTGTGCGGCAGATTATTCAGTCGCATGGAATCCACAACTTCCCTAGTGGTAAGTTCCATTAGGGAATTCTAATCTTTAATACATACAGATTACTACACACAGATTCAATACATACAAAAAATAGTTTAATACAACGCAAGAATACGAACACTGCAAATACTTTATTTTTAACCAGATTTTCTAACTAAATAGCTTTATCTAAATAAGCGGCTCATATTTTGAATATGAGCCGCTTATTTAGTTTCGAGTTCATATATCTTTATGAGATGGTGATAGTGTCGGTTCGCGCTGAACGCTGTTATTCATGGCTAATCCAGAAAAATAATTATACGAATTTCAATAGTTTTTCTGAAGTAGCTTGCGGCCATACTGTATATTTTATTTTGGAATGGCCTATAAAAAAATACGAATCCATTTTCTAATCTTGCTCTTATGCTTACCTAACGTTTATCATTGCTCGATACGATATTTTATTAATTGAACTTTATTATAAATAGAAATTGGGCTCCTCGGGATCTCACGTGGTTGATATTGAAATCAGTCATGGTGGCTCTCCCGTATCGAGTGCGATGCACTCTGTCAACCACATAAGATTATTTACGCACAAATGCTTGACTGAGCTCAGCAGCAATACAAAACAACATTTTATATCAGCACTAATAATATAACGGGGACTATCAATGGATATGAATTCGATGAATCAAAAACGTATAGCGATCATTACTGTACTAAGCATTTTGTTACTTGTGATAGCGAGCTGTGCTTCACCAAGTGGTAGTGACGATGCGATAAGCAACGATAGCGATGTTAGTGTAGAAGTTGATGATTCGAATACTGATGATAGTTCTAGCACTACAGAGACTATAAATAATGCCCCAGGGAATGTAGATAACGACTCTGATGCAAGCGGTGGCGAAGACGAAATTGATGAAAGTGGCGCAGAGGGTGACGCAGACGAGAGCGATGCAGAGGGTGACACAGACAGGGACGATGCAGATGAGGTCAATGCTGCATCTGACGATTCATCGCTTATGTATAATGGGATGCAAGTTGGGTACACAGAGGAAGGATTTGTCTACCGCGGTAGCCCCGACGCCCCCATTACCATTTACGAGTATAGCGACTATCAATGTCCATTCTGTCAACGCCATTTCTATCAAACCGAGCCAGGGCTTGACGAGCAGTATGTCGCCGATGGGACTGTTCGCTTTGTCTTTGTAGATTTCCCGCTAACGCAGCTTCACCCAAACGCGCCCGCCGCACATACCGCTTCATTATGCGTTGCCGATCAAAGCCCAGTTACCTTTTGGGAGATGCACAACCTTATTTTCGAAACACAAAACCAATGGGGCGATTCAGCCGATCCGCAAGCTGAGCTAGCTACTTTAGTCGAGCAACTTGACGTCGATATGGAACTCTACAATAGCTGTGTAGACGAAGGGTCGAAAGAACCAATTATTACTGCTTCTGTCGCTCAAGCGCAACAGCTAGGCTTTGGTGGAACGCCTAGCTTCCTCTTTGTTATGGAAGAGACTGGTGAGTCATACTCGCTAGTTGGTGCGCAGCCGCTTGATAAATTTTCTGACTGGATTGAAACGATGGCAGAGGGTGAGGTTCCACAAGATGCCGTTGCTGACGAAGGTGGACAAGAGGGCGGTGGCGAAATACCATATTGGGCAACCGCAGATGGATTATCTCCTGATCCAGATAAGCCTGGCTTTACCAAGGCAGGAGATGCCTATCGCGGTAGTGAAGATGCCGAAGTTGTTGTGATCGAATATAGTGATTTCCAATGTCCATTCTGTGGCCGACATACATCTCAGACACAACCCGTCCTAGATGAGACATTTGTTGATACCGGGGATGTGCGGTGGGTCTTCAAACATTTTCCTCTTAACATTCACCCACAAGCGCCTGCCGCAGGGGTAGCGGCGGAATGTGCTGGCGAACAGGGCGAGTTCTGGCGTATGCACGAAGAGCTTTTTGTTGGCATGTCTAGCTGGTCTATCCGCGAGCCGAATCCAGTCTTTATTGACATTGCCGACAGCATGGGCCTAGACATGGATGCGTTTGCAGCCTGTCTCGAAGAGGAAGAGATGATGGAACGAGTGACCACTGACTTTGAAGCTGGTCGGCCATTTGTACAAGGCACGCCAACCTTCATCGTCATGGCAGGCGATGCCGGGCGCATTATCCCTGGTGCATTACCAACCGATCAATTCACCGCTGCACTGCAACAGGTTCTAGACGCTGCCGAATAATTTTCGACAGAATAGAACGTTTGATATTTACTCTATAATATTTACTCTATTGACGGGTCAGAGTGTACTTCTCTCTGACCCGTTTTTGTTGTTTTGTGGTATCTGTTCACCTATTCTGGTTATCTGTCCAGTGAGCACGCCCTCGTGCGGCTGCGTTTCCGATGGTTGATTCTGGCTCCGAACTCGCACGAGGGCGTGCTCACTACTCACTTTATGTAAGTTTTTGCCTGCTAGGTGAACTGTTACGTTTTGTGATAGGGCATCATCCAGTCTTAATAATAGACGCCGATCAGAGCGCATATTGGTTCGGATCAAAATGTACGGTATAATTCATCACGCAGCGCGGATGACTGTCTTCTCTAAACCGTTATTAGTAGATTTGTCTTTACAAGCAGCGCGCTCGATCCAAACGCTATGAAGGAACTGATCAAAAACAAACAGTTGACTGTAAGAAAACGACGCCCATTCCTTTTGGCACTCTTACTGTTCGTAAGCTTCGCCATCCTATCGGCTGCAACCAACCTCTTTTCGGCCTACCCTCTGCTAGACACAAACTCTGCTTTGGCTGCAAATTCAGCGAAAGAACTAAGCCAAGAGACCACTGGTAACCCGACTCCATTAATTGATGTGGTGGTACTGCTCGATGACTCTGGCAGCATGGCAACCTGCTGGCCCTGGTCCTCCACTGTGCCTATTGGATCTGGCCCGTGCGTTTTTCCCAGCAACAATCCTCCAAGCGACTTGGAAGAGCTGCGCTACAGCGCGGCCAGATTATTGGTTGAACTTGCCGACGACGAAGATCGTATTTCCATTGTGCGCTTTGACAAAGACGCTGCGGGTGTTGGCGCACTCAGCACCCTCCGTCCTGTAGGCGTTGCCGGTGGGCGCAGCGCCTTAGCAGCCTCGCTCGTTGCCCCAACCGATTATGAACAGCGTGGCTTTACTCGGCTCGATCTAGGGCTAGAGCAGGCCACCAGTATCTTAGAAGCCAGCCGCCAACCCGAGCGGAATCAATACGTGCTTTTACTTACGGATGGCGAACCGACCGAACCCAGCGGTCAAGGCCAGCAGAAAGTACGAATCCAGACTCAACTCCAAACGTTACGCGCAAATGGCGTTCTCGTCTTCCCCGTTGTGCTCTGTAACCCTACGGCAGGCTGCTCGGGCGAATTTTTGCGCCAAGAGTTTGCCAGCTTTGGCGTGCGCGACGCGGCTTCGGCACCCGATCTGCTGCGCGTCTTCAGCCAAATCTTCACCGAAATGAAGCCCGACCGCACTGTGCTGACTGCTCGCACCAGTACGCAAAGTGGCTCACTCTCATTTGTTTCGTCCGAGTCGCAGGGTGTGCGCAAGCTAACGGTTGTTACGCCGCGTAATGGGTTGGGCAATGTTCAGCTCGACGGCGCACCCTTTCTGATGCAGCCCAGCCTGCAAGATCAAAATATTGAAGTAAGTGTTTTACAAGGGGAAAGTGGAACCGGCAATGGCGCAATCCTACCACCCGGTCGCTGGATCCTTGAGAGCCGCGACGCAAACAGCGGATTCGCCAGTGGCTTTGCTGTCGTGCAGGCAACCAGCTATCCCGAATTGCTTTACCCACCGCCGAGTATTGCAAATAGCCCCGCGTCGGTACGCTACTATCCCGCCGGGCAGCCGCCGCTGTTAATTGCTCGTGGCGTCGGTGCCGATAGCGATGAACCATTGCTCTACAACGGTCAAACGCCCATGCAGCCCTTTGGCGAAAATGGGGCCAAGGCGCTCATCCTCGACGTGCAGCCCAGCGAAGTACGCATTCAGCTTGGGAACCAATCAACGCCTTTAAAGCTAGAGAAAAATTTTCGTTTCGAACCGCGTACAGACATTCCAAAGGCTCAAGTTTACACGCCTATTCCCACAAACCTTGGCTTACTCAACGACGGTCGCGTACTCCTACAAGTTGGGTTCGACCAAATTGGCGCGCTGGCTGGTGACCAATCTGCTACTAGTGGCGCAAACTCGGAGACCGCGACCAGCGTACTCAATGTTGCTGCCACGGTCTACGTGACGGATGTTTCGCCAGATGTGCGGCGCGACGAGGCGGGCAATACGCCACTTGTCTATAGCGCAACCATGAATTGCAGCGACAGGGTCTGTAGCGATGACCGATTTACGCCTGGTGACGGTCGTCAATATCGCATTATTTACATTATCGAAGGCAACACAAACGGCATTCGTTTTAGCGACTGGGCACAGACGGGGCTCGAACTGGAGCCAGCAGTCTTTTTGCGCGGCTTGCCCAATAAAATTGATCTGGCACAGATGCCTGCAGGGGGCTGGCCCGTGATTGTGGGTGCTGGAACAACCGATGAGATCGGCTCGCTTGTGGCCTCTCTATCGTTACGCAAACGTAACCAAGATGGCACACTCAGCAATGAGACAGTTGCCGATGTGCTGCTGAATTTTTCCCAAGAAGTGCCCGAAGAAGGCACTGCCGAATCGAGCTTCGAAGTCGAAGGGGTGGATCGATTGCGCCCGGGCAGTTACGAGGGCGAAATTGTGCTTTCGGTGACCACGCCCGCTGGTCGGCCAATGGATGTGCAGTTGCGCCCTGGTTCGATCTTGCCGATCTTTGTGGATGTGGCTCGACCCACGCTCCGTTTGGACAGCGCAACGGCTGATTTTGGCGCGGTTCTCTTTGAGACATCATCAAATTTTCGGCTCGACCGCGAGCTGCTGTTGCCCGTAGAGTTTGATGCGGAGCCGTTTAAAGTTTCGATTGAGTCACAAGAGAGTAGCTGTGCCGGGGTGATAATTGAGCTTGATGCCGTGCAGCAGGAAACAGGCGACACTATTTTGCCGATCCGTTTGAAGAGCCAAGAGAGCATCTTGCCCCAAACGTGTACGGGAGCGGTGCAGCTTGCTGGCCCCTCGGTTGATTATGATATCTTCCCCTCTACGCTGGAATGGCAGGCGCGAGTGGATGCGGTCGAATGGTCGATTGCCAGCAGCGAAATGAATCTGAGCGATTTGGGCAACGCAGGTGAGCGAGTCGAAGCGCTGCTCGCTGTGCGATTTAATGGTCTGCCACCCTTTACGATTCGGGCAGAAGAGATTAACGCAGTAGGGAAGACGCGTGACGGGGAAGAATTCACTCTAACTTCGGAGGATATCGAGTTTGCGCCGGTAGAAGTCAATTCTGCGCCAGTTGCAGATGGATTGTACGAAGTTCCTGTGGTGGTGACGGCGCGCAAGATCTTACCAAACGATGCGCTGCGCGGTACCTTTTATAGTGGCGAAATTAAACTGGGTATTGAGGGTCTATCTGCTGAGCCACGGTCGCTCAACTTCAACTTTCGCAGTCCGACTCTTTATCAGCGTTATGTTGCACCAATTGTCACTCCGATATACAGTATGCCGTGGGGATTCTGCACGTGGCCGCTTACACTGTTGCTCTTGGTGCTGGCCGTTTCGCGTTTCCGCAGTCGCGAGTTTGAAGATGAAGAGTGGGATGAAGCCACAATTTCGACTGTTGGCCAAGCAAACTCTGCGGGCTATGGGGAATCATCTAGCTTTGGCACTATTTCTACGCAATTTGAATCCGATCAATTCGGGGCTGAGCCATATGGAGCGGCAGGGAGCGCAACTTCGGGGCTAGGGCCGCCCAACGCGAATGCAGATTCGATGTGGGGTCACGCAGATTGGGGCGTCCCGTCCACCACCTCATCCGCTGGTGTAGAGGATCCATTTGGATCTACGTCTGGCAGCGGAGTCGAAAGCGAGTCGTGGAGTGGTGCATCACCAACAGAGGGTGGTAGCGAACCGCCCTCACCGTCGACGGATGAAGATCCGTGGCAGTCGTCTTGGTAGATAATTGATGTATTGGTGAGGTCTTACATTGCCAACCATTGTTCAATGCTATACCCAACATCTGTGGACAAAATAGAGCCACAAAATACGCGCTAAAACGAAAAATTAGAGAGAGTATTGCACATATTTCTCTGTGTACCAATAGGATTAAACAATACAGATGGCTACAACAAAACCGACGATTTATCCAACACTCGTGGTTGGCGTAGGCGGCATGGGCACAAACACCGTGCGTGCGGTCAAACGCCGCTTTCGAAATGTTTGGTCCGACAAAGATTCGCCCTTTGGCGATGGAGGTGGTGAATCGGAACAGCTTCCGGGCATGATCCAATTAATGGCGCTCGATACCGAGCCGTTGGTCAATCGGCTGGATCAGGAGCCACTTTTTGCCGATGAGTTTGCCTACATGGGCAAGTTCGATGCAACGCGTCTCATTGCCAACTTGGATCAACATCCTGAAATTGGGCGCTGGTGGAACTACCCATCGATTCCGCTAGGCTATATTCATAATGGCGCAAAGCAGCTCCGTCCTATTGGTCGCCTTTCGTTCTTCCGCAACTATGTCACCTTTAAGCAGTTGCTGCAAACGAAGCTATCAAATCTGGATAAAATTCGCGATATGGAGACGGCCCAAAATCGCGGATTTCCAGTTGTGGGCAACTATCAGTTGATCTACGTGGTGAGCAGCCTGTGCGGTGGTACGGGCGCTGGCATGTTTATGGACACAGTGCATCGGATCCGTGCGGAGGTGCGCAACAACGCGCGCATTGTGGGGATCTTCTTTTTGCCAGACGTAATCGAAGAGGAGATTTCGAGCGATTTGCAGCGCCGCCGGATTCGAGCCAATGCGTACGCTGCGATGAAAGAGTTGAATTACTTTCAAGAGACACAGAGATTCAAGGCGCTCTACCCAAGCGAGCAGATCGAGTTGCCCGACGTACCTTATGCACCGTTCGACTTTATCTTTATGGTGGGCAAAACCAATCGCGATGGACGCAGTCTGGCGCGCAAGTCCGATGCAGAACAGATGGCCGCACATTTAATCCAGATGACGACGATCAGCCACCTGAGCAGCGAAATTTTGGGCCTAGAAGTGAACGTTGTCCGCGAGCGCATGTTGGATATGGACGAGGCGGCTCGCAACGCAGCAATGGATACGGCCGCAGCGGCCAGTGTCACAGAGCTAGATTCAGACGAAATTGATGATAAGCGGCGCAACTTTTTGATGTACAGCAGCTTTGCAACCTCGGCATTGGTTGTGCCGCATGAGTCGATGCTTGAATTTTGGCAACGTGCGTTTGTAACAGACCTGATTCGGCGTTTTGCTGGCGGCGATTCGATGAGCGACCCGCGTTCGGCCATGCCGCCACGCGATCAGCAGCGGGTGCTAAATTTGTGGAAGACGCTGCTCTCGCAGTTGCTGGCTCGCTATGCCGCGCTGGACAATGATCGATTGCAGTTTGCGCAGACAGAAATTGGCGAACAGCGCGGCATTTGGGAAGGCTTTTGGGAGCCGGTAAAGCAGACCGTGCGCCAAGCATTGCTAGAGACTGGCGTGCGCGGTGCGCTTTACCTTTGTGATCTAATTGGCCCCACAAGTGAAGCGGTTGCCGCGATTGAATCGCTGCCGCGTCAGAGACTTTTCTTGGTGAACGGGCAGCCTGTTTCGGAAGAGGATCGAGGCCGTTGGCGCAAGCTGCTGGCGCAGGAAGGTGGTTTTGGCGAGCAGGCGCGCACCTTGGGCAGCAGCTTGGGGCAGGTGGTACTGACCGCGCTCAACCCGCGGCAGGCGCGTGAGCGTTCGCGCGATTCAGCTGGATTGCGCGGTCGGTCGCGGCTCTATCAGCAGCGCGATGCGGTAGAAAGAATGCTGGTTGAACAGTTGGGCAAGCAGATTGGGCTAATGCGCGAGACGCTGCGCAGCCAGATCGACACGTGTGCCATGGCGCTAGCTTTGGCGAACCAAGAGGCGACCCGATTAGCCAGTCGCATCGACCCACGCTTGCCCGATGGCCATGCGAGCACGAGCACCTATTATGAACTAGAAACGGGTGCGGTTGGGAAGGATTTTCTGCGCCAATTTTGTCGTAAAGCGTCGAGCGCAGTTTCGGGTGGGGATTGGCAATCGGCCTTAACGCCGCTGGCAAATGATATGTTGCGCAAGATGGGAACGGTCTCTGCCGAGCAAATTTATAGCCAACTGATTGACAACGTTTCGTCCAATACGCCGCTGCTTGAGCGCGTACATAATTTAATCACGATTAATGATGTGGTCGCGTCGCAATATGATGATGAGCTAGCCGCCGCGCGCCAGCGACCAGATAATCGCATCCATCAGTGGATCGATCGACTGAATCCATATATTCGGTGGGATGCAGATCGCTACAGCTTCCACGAGACAAATTTGGAGCACATCCGGCTGGCGGCGATTCCAACCCGCCGTGAGGACGATCCACATATGACGGCGGCAACGGTCGGCCAGGAAGATATTCGCTGGATCCCGACGGGGGATCCCATGCGCATGGATGCGGTATGGATTGTCCACGGGCTACCGGTTACGCTTTTGGAGCGGATGGAAGAGTATCGCGCACAATATGACAACAGCTTCGACTTTCCCGTTCCGCAGGAGTTTCATCTTAATCCCAAATGGGTCAATCTGCCCGACATTACGGCGGACTCGGACAAGCCGTCGTCGAAACCAAATGAGCAAGCGCCTGCCGTTCCTGCTGCCGAAAATCTATGAGCTACTACTCAGTTCACAATGGGCAGCTTGTAGACTATTCACAACTGCCTACGAATAGTCTTCCATTTCGCGACGGGATCCAGCGCGTGCTGCCGCCGCAGATCAGCACGCTGCATCAGCAGATCTGCGCATGGGGCCAATCAAGCCTATCGCCAGGCCCGTTGGATCCACAGCGGATTTGGCTCACACAAGCGGATGAGATGATCTTCAGTTTTCCCAGAAAGCGCAAACCGGATCCGCTAATGCACGTTGGTGCCGCGCCCGATCTTGCTGCGTGGCTCGTTTTGCTGGATATGTGGATGGAAACATTCGTAGTTGTGGCCCGCGCTCGCGCAATTTGGCGCGTGAACGAATTGGCCTCGGCCCTATCATTCATGACACCGGGGTTCTTGCCCGATGCGGTCAATGCGCTGGCCCCAAACTGGGAACAAATGGCCCACGCAATTGCCCTCGCCGTTGCCGACGGTCCATTTGCCGGTGCGCCCGAAGATAGACATTGGAGAGAAAAAAATTGAGAAAAGTTGAAGGGTTGCAGAGTTGAGAGATAGAAAAGCTGAATGTGGCTCTACCCCTTAACTTTGCCACCGTACTGTTTCGTCATACTGTAACCCTTCAACTTTTCAACCCTGCCACTTTTGTACTCTTCAACCCTGCTACTCTTCTTGCAACCATCCCCTCTTATTCGGTACAATCTGTGAAAAGCGTATAAAATTCACGAGAGAGCGTCATGGCCTATGATCGTAGTAAACTACCCGAAATCACAGATGAGATAAAACAAACGTGGCAATCGCGCCGATTGGATCGCTCGGCGGGCGGCATTGCATTTCGTTTGATGACCCCAGATATTCCCATGCCGGTGCCAAAAGAGTCGATAGAAAAAGTGCGGCTTGCGCTGATTGCAACCCACGGCTGCACGCGCTGGCAATTGCCCAAAGGCACCTGCGAAAGTGGCGAAACCGCGCTGCAAACCGCGTTGCGCGAAGTACACGAAGAGACCGGCATCCAAACCAATCAAGAAACGTTCTTAAAAGCGGTTGAATACTGGTATTGGGATACATACAATCGCGAAATTCCGCAATTGGTACAAAAGCAGGTGGATTTTTTTCTGCTACGCATGAGCGGTGGTGAATTGAGTAACGCCAGCCACGAGGTCGATGCGGTTGGCTGGTTTACCCCCACGCAGGCGCTCGAACGCATGACCTTTGAAACGGAAAAAGAAGTGCTTCATCTCGCGCTTAAGCAAATACTTATTTAATATCTCTGTCGTGAAATTCACCCTTCACCCTTTACCATTCACCATGCGCTATTGCGGATAAACCTTCCTCACAACCCAGCATACCGTAAGGGAACCCCATGCCATCCTACCTACTTGGAATCGACTCATCAACCACCGCAACCAAGGCACTGCTGATTAACGAAGCGGGCGACGTGGTTGCGGTTGCCGCTGCCGAATATCCATATGAAACGCCACAGCCACTTTGGAGCGAGCAAGATGCTGACTTATGGTGGGATGCCACGATACAGAGCATTCGTCAAGTTTTGAAAAAATCTGGCGTAGATGCTGTCGACGTAGTTGGTATTGGGTTGGCTGGGCAAATGCACGGGTTGGTTCTGCTGGACAAGTCCGGTACGCCATTGCGCCCGGCCATCTTGTGGAACGATCAGCGCACGGGTGACCAGTGTGACGACATTCGAGCGCGCATTGGTAAAGGAAAATTGATCCAGCGTACAGGCAACGATGCGCTAACGGGGTTCACCGCACCCAAGATTCTGTGGGTGCAGCAGAACGAACCAGAGATCTATTCCAAGGCAAAACATATCCTGCTGCCTAAAGATTATGTGCGTCTGCGTCTGACGGGCGACTATGCCACCGATCGAGCCGGTGCGGCCGGTACGCTGCTGCTTGATGTGGCAACCCGCGATTGGGCCGACGACGTGCTCCACGCGCTTAACATCCCTAAAGAATGGATGCCTCCCACTCACGAAGGACCAGAAATCACGGGCCACATAACCGAAGAGGCAGCAGCCGCTACCGGATTGCGTGCTGGCACCCCGGTCGTTGGCGGTGGCGGTGATCAGGCAGCGGGCGCAGTGGGGACGGGTGCAGTAAAAGAGGGCATCGTCGCGTTAACGCTTGGCACATCGGGTGTTGTATTTGCTACCGTCAACCAACCATTTATCGAGCCAAATGGGCTGCTGCACGCGTTCTGTCATGCTGTGCCGGAGCGCTGGCACTTGATGGGCGTCATGCTCTCTGCGGCGGGCAGCCTACGCTGGTATCGCGACACGCTGGCACCAGGCGTCGATTTCGACGAGCTGCTTGCCCCCGCTGCGGAGATCCTAAGAGGAAGCGAAGGTCTACTCTTTTTGCCCTACCTCACAGGAGAGCGCACACCCCACCCTGATCCACTGGCACGTGGAGCATTTGTCGGCCTAACCGTGCGCCACACCAAAGCACATATGACTCGCTCCGTTTTAGAAGGGGTGGCCTTTGGTCTGCGGGATAGCTTCGAATTAATGAAAGGGGCGGGCTTGTCGGGCATCTCGCAAGTGCGCGTCTCTGGTGGCGGCGCGCGCAGTCCGTTATGGCGACAGATCCTGGCCGACGTGCTCGGCAGCGAGCTTGTCACGGTCAACACAACGGAAGGCGCAGCCTATGGCGCAGCATTGCTAGCTGGCGTTGGTGCAGGCATCTGGCCCGACGTGGATGCGGCCTGCGAAAGCACAATCCGGATAACGGGTAATACCAGCCCTAGCGCAGAAGGATGCGCCAAATATAACGCGCTTTACACTGCCTACCGCACGCTCTATCCTGCGCTCAGACCGACGTTTGACGAACTTGCCAACATTCCAGAATAACTCATCTCCACCTTAACTTCACAAACAGCCTCGAGTATCATCTCAATAAATAAGGGTGTCCGCTTTGGCTTCACTTTGGCGAAGTGCTCAGTGCAAAGCTCTGCCTCCGCTATCTGCACCTGAAATATTGAAATGATATAGCCTCGATTTATAAAAACTTACGGATCTGTTGTAAATCTGAGTACGTATGTCGCTGTGCGCTCTTCCCCCCATCCACAGCGTCAGAGATTATCCATATTTAGACTTTTAGCCCATAAAAACAAGAATTAATAGGATTATCGTCTCATATGTAGAGGTGCTTTTTTGTGGTACATTAATGCATATAAGGTACATTATTTTGAGACTAAATTTATGAATAAACAATTAGAACAGACACCCCCTCGATATACAATTGGATTTCTTACCGTTGACGTTCATAAAGGATTTGGACAACTGCTTTGGAGCGGTGTAAACGAGTATGCCAAAAAACATAATTTAAACCTACTGGTTGTCCCAATTCATCAATGGCCTCCAAATCCGGAAGATTCATTTAGCACACAATCATCAGATCTACATAAGCTATTGACGCCAGGCTCTGTTGATGGGTTAATTGTTTGGACAGCAGGCATTCTAAAAGATCACTCTTTGGTTGATCAATTCCTTGCGCAATTTCAGCCTTTACCAACGGTAAGCCTCGGCATACAAGCCACCAATGTGCCTAGCATGACCTGCGACAACTATGAACCGATGTATCAAATTGTTTCGCACCTAATAGAGCAGTGTGGTCGAAAACATATTGCATACATTACTCCGCCCAGAGGAACAAATAGTGAGGTAGATATACGATATCATGCATATGTTAATGCGTTACGTGCGCATGGCTTGCCTCTAAATGAGAATCTTATTGCGTATAGTAGTTTCGTATGGGAAAGTCGAATGTTGAGCGCGGCCGCTGTCACTAAATTGTTGAGCAATAGCGCTGTTCAAATCGACGCGATTGTTGGTGCATCAGATCAGATTTCGCTGGGTGCGGTGGCAGAACTTCAGCGACGCGGCATACAAATTCCCCAGGAAATTGCTGTGACCGGATATGACAATATTAAGGAATCTCTCGCTATATGGCCTCCTCTCACAACTGTTGATCAATTGCCTTTTATACAAGGATGGCAAGCCGGAAAGATTCTTCATTCAATCTTGCAGGATGGTGTAACTGTCCAAAATCTAACGATTTCGCCACAGCCGCTTATCCGCATCTCAAGCGGTTGGTCTCCTAAGCTTGAACTAACTAAGCCTGAACTAACTAAGCCTGAACTAACTAATGGGATATCAAATGATTTACAAATACGCTCTTCTACTGCTTTAATTCCTGCCCAAAAGACAAATGAAGAGACACAAAGAAAGCTGCTAGAAACATTTTGCTTGCGGAAAGAAGAACTTCAGCAGACCATGTCTACCAAAATGAAAAATACAGTCGGCAACCCGACGAATAATGCCGAATCTCTCACTCAGATTAATAAATTCCTAAACGAATTTCAATATCTTTTAGAATGTGGTGATGAGCGTTTTCTAAGCGAATATTTTTCTCAAAATCTGTCACTGAACTATATAAGTGGCGCATCAATCAGCGCGATAGAATCTGCATTTCAGATTCCATTTGATTGGTTTGATTCATACCTGCGAGAAGAAGAGATTGTGGTAACCGATTCTTTAGAAAAGATAGTCAATGCGGTTGCCGCTTTGTGGCAGCAGGTGAAATTGCTGCTTTCGATATATTGGATCAAGATAAGTGGTAAAAGTCAGCTAAATGCGGAAAATCAACAAGCAATTCTGATGAAAGCTAGCCGAACTTTGTTATCTCCATTTGACCGCGAGAAGTTTGCTCAAATTTTCACTATCATCTTACCTCAGCTTGAGATTAATCTTCTCTACGTTACCCAATTCAGTACAGATGATCATCCTACGGATGATCTTCGAACAGTTTTTGCCTACGAGAATGGCGAGTGCAAACTCGATACAAATCAAAATGCGATTGATGCGATTGAGCTGATTGCTAGTTTATATAAAGACGAACGAAGAAGTTTAATCGTATCGCCTCTGTTTTGGGGTAATGAAGCAAATGGACATGTTGGCATATTAGTTTCATCGGGCAACATCTCTGGTCAAGTAAATAATGATTTTAACGTCATCCTTGGTCAGAGTGTAAAAAGTGCCAACTTACTCGAACGAATAAAAAATCATACATCTGAGCTAGAAGAGCGGGTGGTAGAGCGAACGCAACGCCTACAAGAAGCAAATGAAACGTTGACAAATGAAATCGCCGAGCGACAACGATACGAAAAGCGGCTTGAAATAGCCAAAGAAGCAGCCGAAGCAGCGACGCGAGCCAAGAGTCAATTCTTGGCAACTATTAGCCACGAGATCCGCACACCGATGAATGGCGTTACTGGCATGACAAGCCTACTGCTCGAGACGGAAATCAACGATGAACAGTATGATTACGTTGAAACGATTCGACGCAGCAGCGAAAGCCTGCTGACGATTATTAACGATATTTTAGATTTCTCGAAGACTGAACTTGGGCATATGGACATTGAACAGCAGGAATTCAATATCGATGAATGCGTTCAAGAGGCTATCGATCTGATTGCGCCTGTCACGTCAGCCAAGAATATCGAATTAATCTATAGCCGGGACGAAAATGTACCCGAAATCATCATCGGTGACGCCACCCGTACACGCCAAATATTAGTGAATTTGACTTCTAATGCCTCGAAATTCACAGAGACCGGTGAGATTATGGTTTCGATCCATCTAAAGGAACAAGTAGAAGACCGTATTACACTTCATTTTAGCGTGTGCGATACGGGTATTGGCATTCGAGCAGAAAAAATTCCACTCTTGTTTGATCCATTTACGCAAGCAGATTCGTCGATCACGCGTCGCTTTGGTGGCACCGGGTTAGGACTGTCCATTAGCAAGCGTTTGTGCGAAGTAATGGGGGGCCAAATGTGGGTCGACAGCGTAAGTGGGGTCGGATCTACCTTTCATTTTACGCTCAAAATGCTGGCTCACGGTAGGGCGAAAAAAACCGCGCCTATTGTATTTAAAGATAATCAGAAGCTTGTGCTCATTCTTGATGATGATGGCATGCATCGAAAAATTTTAGCCACGCACATTCAGCGTTTTGGTTTAAAAACAGAGGTTGTTTCGTCAATCGAGGAAGCAGAAGCTGTATTACAAACAGAGCAAAAATTTGATGCAATGGTAATCGATAACTTTGTCTCTGGGACAGATGGTTTGAAGGCAGCAAAGGCACTATGCTTATCTGGTCTGCCAGCTGCATGTCCGGTTATCTTACTGGTTCCGTTGACAACAAATGATCTAAAGAGGAGGGCTAAACGATTTGGCATCTCTTTTGTAATCACCAAACCTGTTAAAATGAAGGATTTACGCTCTGTCTTTGTCAAGATATTTGGAGTGCAGCAAGAGGGTGAGCATCGCACTCGGGCTAGAAGTGACTTTGATATACTGCTTAGCGAAAAGCATCCGCTCAACATTCTGCTAGCCGAGGACAATGTGGTGAATCAAAAAGTTGCCCAACATATTTTGCAACGTCTTGGTTATCGGATAGATATTGTCTCGGACGGTACTGAAGCTGTAGAGGCCGTCCGCCGCCAAAACTATGATATTGTGTTGATGGATGTACAGATGCCGAATATGGATGGACTTGAGGCAACCAAGCGAATTATTCAAGAGTCGGCGGTGGAACAGTGCCCACTAATTATTGCGATGACGGCGGGCGCAATGCAGGAAGATAGTCAACGCTGTTTTGAAGCCGGTATGCGAGATTTTGTTAGCAAGCCAATTCAGATCCCTAAGTTGATTGATGTGCTGACAAGAGCTGCGGAACAGATTGATGCTGCGCACGCCGAAATTGTATCAACGGTAGAAATTTTATAGTGTTGATACGATAAGAAACCCTTATTCATTGCGCAATTCGGTCGAAGAGATATCCAGTCTAAATTGCTCTTCTGGAATGGATTCGAACAATTTCCGGTAATCGGCTGGGATCGAAAGGTCTGTCAGCGTGCGGAAGACATCGTCTTCGTCTACCCGGCCTGTAACCAAAAAGCGACAATTATTTTCCGCTATTTCTGCAAACGCGTTTAACATTTGCGCTTCACTATTGTCGTAATATTTCGGATAAAAAAGGCGCTTTGCGGTGTCGTATCCAATGACAAACGTTGCATTTCGGTAGAGCCGAGATTTTTCTAGATAAGTTGGCGCATTGCTAATATAAATGGGGTATTTTCCCGCAAATTGTGCAATGCGCTTCAAAATTGTGTCCTCAGTCAGTGAGGGTTTATCAACATTTATCGCTGCAAGTTCAAATGCCACAGGCCGTTCGAGCCACTTTGATGCAGCCTTTGCCATTCCTAAATGGCCCTTATGCAGCGGATTGAACGAGCCCGATAGCAGCGTCTGCGGATGAACCTCTGCCCCGCCTGTTGCGGGCCGTGTACGGATCTTGCCGTGCGCATAAAGTGCAAAAAAATCGAGTTTATTCTGGCGCAATCTCTGAGCCATGGATTCGTAATCATAACGTTCCAGCAAAACATGTTCATTATCTTTTAGCGCGAGATCAAGCACCCTGTTTATCCCGCACGCCTCTGCCAACGCATTAAGCAGCAATCGACTATACGTCCGCTCTTCATCCTCGCGGTTGCGCTCACCCTTTATCAATACAAGTGTCCGTACAGTAAGCGACCTTGCCTGCCATGTAGCAATATGTACTCGGTGTTCACCCCGCCGTATCCGGTCGGATGAGAGCGCCGCCGTACAGGAAACCCCAATAAGATCTTCAAAATTATCTAGCGACGTACCACTGCTGAGTTTTTGCGCGCGTATCAGTGCTGCCCCTGCCAGCTGACGGGCCGCAAGACTCGATACATATTGTTTTGGCGTCTGTCCATCCAAGAAGGAATCAAACGCCGCCAAACTATAGGGCACAATCGCTTCGAGCACTGTTCGGCTAGCACCACCAACTAATAGCAGATTGGCTAGCCCCGTTGTGCCTGCCCCTGCAACAGCGATCACTGCCTGCTTCGGGCTATCATGAATATCTTGAATTAAGTTCTGAAGCTCTATATCCATTAAATTATTCTCAAAATTTACATTTAAACTAGTGTCGGCTAAGTATATACTTAGCTCGTTCATTTTGATGGCGCAGTCGCCTTCGGTATCATACACTTATAATATAGCGAATAATGGTACCACCGCTTTGCTTACGATCAAAGGTAGTTTAGATTGGTTGCTTTGCCTGCTGAATAAGGCTAAACCAGAAAAATAGTTATACGGATTTTAGCGATTTTCTGGTTTAGCTTGCGGCCATACTGTATAGTTAATTCTTGGGAATGGCCTAAAGCACTCACTGTCCACTTTAGCACACGTAAATGTATACAGTATCATAAGGCTATTGCACCCATATAAGGAAGTTGATACAATCTAGTGTAGAATATACTGGTAATATAGAGCTTTCACTCATTCCCGCCATCCAACTAGACCCTTTCCCCCATAAACTTTCAGTCAGAAATTTACGGCTGAATAGACAGTTTTTACATTCTATTAATTAATTACCCATTTGGATTGATTACTTTTCATGCGTCACTTTGCACTCCTGCTTTTCGCACTTATCCTCGCCCTCTTTGGGCTAAATTCGCTTGTTGGAACCGAGTCGTTTGCCCCCTATATTTTACGCGATGGGTTACTTGTTTCGGTACTCGCAATGCTTTTGTTTGCACTTGGATCAATACCGTTTTTTACGACACGATTCTATACAAGTCAGCTTACTTGTTCTCGAAACGATCTGAATGCAACAAACAACTCCGCCACAGCGGATCAATGGAACGTAGCCAAAATCGCGCTGAGCACTGTTGGCGCGATTTGTGCGCTAATCGGTTTGGTGCTCTTTTTTGTTGACAGTGACACAAATCCACTTGTGCCATACCGCATGTTTCTGTGGGCGATTGGCGTCTTGATGTTTACGCTAGGAATGATTTGGCGCACTCATGACCAATATCGCTTGTCTGCTACCGCTGAGTGGCTCAGTGAATCGGGCATATCAGCGACAGAGAGTGCGGATGATGCTGACCAGATAGACGCAAAGGCAGCCGGCCCATCCCAGTCTGTCAGCCCTGCCACCGCTAAGCGAGAGAGTCTACTAGATCCGTACGATGGATTAATTTCAAAAGGCTTGATCAGCACATTGCTGCTGGCTATCGTTGCCATCGGCGCGCTGCTGCGCTACTGGGCAATGCAAGCACTGCCGCAAGACTGCGTTGGAACAGAATGCGTGCTGCTTTTCAACGTAATGAATGAACAGGGGACGCCCCTTCTGCTAGGTGAGGCACGCTCTTTTTATGAGGTATTAGCCAGCGTTGCATACAATTTTATAGAGCCAGGTATTGCTCCGCTCCGCATGATAAGCGTCTTCGTTGGAACGGCTACGCTGCTCGCCTTTTATGGCTTTGCTAGCAAGCTCGTACGCTCGCTTGGTGCACTGGCTGCAACCGCTCTGCTGGCGGTTCATCCATGGCATGTTGGCGCAAGTGCAAGCGCCGAAGCCGCGATCACAATCCCGCTGCTGCTCTCTCTTGGCATGTGGTTTCTACTGCACGCTTCAGAGCAGAATATTTCGTTACAGAGGAATGGCTGGTTATCACAGAAAGTTCGGCCTTGGTCCGCAACTTTGGCTGGAATCTTTCTCGCTGCGACAGCAGTCGAAATTATGGCTCTGAGCGATGCGAATCTGCTCTGGCTGCTTGGGCTCAATCTACTCTTCCTCGCGGTGATTCTCTTCACCGCAGCCCGCCACTGGTTCACAATACTATGGCTGCTGATTGGTGGGGTTTTGGCCCTACTGCCGCTGCTTGGCACTCAACTGCTTCAGTTGAATAGCGCCCAAGGCAATCCGTCACTCAACACCGCCACAGCAGCAATAACCACAGAAGCATTGCAGCCAAGCATGACAGAGTTGTTGCGCACGCTTTTTTGGCGCGGCAGCATCGGCAGCATTGGCTCACTGGGTGAAAGCTCACTGTTGGGCGTAGTGGTGGCAGCTCTTGCGCTGCTTGGAATCGGGTCGATCTGCCGCAGCGTTCTCGGCAACTGGCGCACACCCACCCGCTGGCCCGGTGCCATCTTCGTCTTCTTCGAGTTGCTCACCCTAAGCATTGTGACCGTTTTAATCTTACATCATGCGCAAACAGGTGGCTCGGCGCAGGAGCTATCGTCATTGCTTTTACTCTTGGTGCCGCTCATTTTTGTCGCAGCAGCCGCAGCGCTCGATCAGCTATCAACTGGCTTTGCTTATCTGTGGCAGAGACTGATTCATCCCGAAACTGTGTCAATCGCTGTGGTTTTGGGCGCGCTGCTACTGAGCGCCCCGAGTGCGTATAATCTCATCACGCGGCTAGACAACGTGAACCAAAGCGGCAACGCACAGGTAGATTCGGCGATTGGCCGCTATTTGGCCGAACAGTTACAAATTGACTCGGGTCAATCTCGCGCCGCTGGAGCCAACGTAATCGGCACACGCACTTACTTTTTGCCCCCCCAATCTATGGAAAATCCAGCCGTACGCATGTTGGGTGGTCCACAATTCGAAACCGCCGTGCTTTCAGGTCAGGTCCGTGGCTTTGATCTCTCGCGCGATCTGCTTTTTGTCAACGCCGAGGGCGATGAACTGGTATATCTTGTTCCGGCGAATGATCAAAACTTGATGATGATGCTCGAACAGGTTCATCCACGCGGCATCCCCGAATTACAGTTAGACGAGCGCACCAACGAGCTGCTCTTTACCGCATATCGCGTCTCGCAACAGATCTTACGTGAAAGTCGCGGCGTGCGCGGCTTCTACTTTGCTGGCATGCAACTTGGCCCGAACAGCGAGGCACAGCACGTCTCTGAAGGGGAGGCCGTCGATTTCGACTGGACACGTCAGTCGCCCGTCGTTGCAGCGCCATTTAGCGCTCGCTGGGAAGGCACGATTCTGGTTCCCATCGCGGGTGAATATACCTTCTCTCTTGAAGGTGATGGGATTGGCAGCACAGAGACAGCAACCGTCTGGCTCGACAATATGCGCATTTTAGATTCAGCAGCAGGACGTTTAGAAGGCCGACAAACTCTAGCGCGCGGCACCTATCAACTCGACATTCACTATCAAACCCCGAGCGATTCGACTGGCTTTCGCTTACTGTGGCAGCAGCCCAGTGGCGTGACGGGCGTTGTGCCGCAGGATCTGCTGCAAAGTAACACCATCCCAAGCATTGGATTGCTGGGCACCTACTTTGAAAACGACAATTTCGCGGGCCCTGGCGACCTGCTGCGCAAGGACTTTGTACTCGGGGCAGATGTTCCACTCTCTTCGCCATACAGCGTGCGCTGGAATGGAAAACTAGCGGCTCCACGCTCTGGTGAATATGTGATAGGCGTTATTACAGCGGGTGACCTCACATTGGACGTTGACCGCAACACGCTCGTCAACACGCGGCTGCCCGAATTAGAAGATACAGCCGCGACCGAGACGGAAAGTACCTTCAACTTGGCAACCAAAGCTCTCGTCTATTTGGAACGCGGCTGGCACGACATTCAAATAAATTATGTGCCTGCGGGCAACGGACGCGCCGAAGATGGCGAACCGGACATTCAACTCTATTGGGGCCAACCGGGCAGCGAATTTGCGCCATTGTCCAACCAATATCTGGCCCCGGTTTTGGCCAGCGTTGGGCCAACCGATATGCCTCTGCCGCCGCCCGCACCGCTGGTCATGCCTGCTCCAAATTTAGATGAAAGCCGCTTTGCCTTTACTGTGATTGATGATTCGTACACCAAGTTTTCGTTTCAAAACATCGTTCCGCCAAGCACTTTGCCACCGCTCAATTCGAAACTAGTATGGCAGACGCAAGATGGTTGCGGCACTCTTCCGACTCAGTTTGCCGAGCCGCGCGGCGTGACAATCGAACCAGAAAGTGGTCGGATTTTTGTGGCCGATACGGGCAACCAGCGTATCGTGCAATATGCAATTGACAGCAACGAGGCGGTGCGAATCTATACGAGCACGCTGTTCGAAGAGCCATTCGATATAGACATCTCGCAGGCATCGGGTCGCAGCCTGCCTCTTGTGCTCGATTCAATCAGTCAGCGGATCTTCCAGATCGATCCGGATGCGGATCCGCAAGATGCCGTCACCGTGCTGCCACAGGATGCAAGCTTCTATCGTCCGCGTGGCTTTGCTGTAGACGTGTCGGGCAACATAATCGTGGCCGATACGGGCGGCGGGCGAGTGGTTGTCATGAATCCCGAAGGGCGCGTGTTGGTGGAATACGGTGGTCAAGGGACTACGATTGCCCGCGGCCAGCCAGTGGATGTCGTGGCTGGCGCGCGCAATATTTGGCTGATCACAGCAGAAGATGGCCGCCTGTGGAATTTGCGCTCGTTCGAACTGGAAAACGGCAGCTTAACAGCCGTCTTGCCAACCAGCACGCTGCGTGGGCCGCGTTTTGCCGAAGTGCCAGGTGGCGGTTTCTTGATGAGCGACCCACTACGAAGACAGATTCTGCTACATGGGGCAGATGGGCAGCCGCTGCGTCAATTTAGCTTTGGCGACTTCTTCCGCAAGCCAATCGGGATCGATATGAACGTGGTCGATGGTAAATCCTATATGACCGTTATTGATATGGACAGTTGTGTTCTCTCGTTATGGCAGCTCGACAGTAACGAGCTAATTCAATAAGGTTGAATCAGAAAAATAATCATTCACGGAAATCTTTACTTTTTTGGTTCTATGAGGAATTATGGGGTGGCCCGCAGAATGAATTCTGCGTCTGCTATGGGAAACCTGTTAAAACAGGTTAA
>ENA-ORXT01000225-ORXT01000225.1-marine-metagenome-genome-assembly--contig:-NODE-225-length-94489-cov-9.713289_pt1 | contig 94489 bp, 77 predicted proteins | sample MGYA00237868_ERZ511482 | MGnify/ENA metagenome assembly ERZ511482 | reverse complement strand
GAGAATTTACAACTCTTTGATGGTAATAATTACATGTTTATTCTTCGTCAATTGCGAAACGAACAAGCCCTTAAAAACTATCATCAAAGAGGGCATCACAACTACTGTTTTCCAGCAAGGCAATGATGGATATCAATGCTACAGAATTCCTGCAATCATTAAATGCAAAAATAATGACCTTCTAGCTTTTCAAAATATCCTCCATCACATGCCCATGCACATCCGTCAATCGATACCTCCTACCCTGATGCTTAAAGATCAGCTTCTCGTGGTCTACTCCTAGCATATGCAAAAGCGTAGCTTGAAAATCATGTACATGCACTGGGTTGTTAGTGACATTATATCCAAAATCATCCGTCTCGCCATAAGAGAACCCTGGTTTGACACCTGCGCCCGCCATCCATATCGTAAAACATCTTGGGTGATGATCCCGACCGTAATTATCCTTGGTTAGTTTGCCTTGACTATATACTGTCCTTCCAAATTCTCCACCCCAAATTACTAGTGTATCTTCTAGCAAGCCTCTTTGCTTTAGATCTTTTACAAGTGCTGCTGATGGCTGATCTACTTCTTTACTTTGGTGTCTGATCCCGCCTGGCAAGCCTAGATGGTGATCCCAACCTTGGTGATAGAGTTGTACGAATTTTACGCCTTTCTCTAGTAGCTTTCGAGCTAATAGACAGTTAGCTCCGAATGTGCCTGCCGCTCTGCTATCTTCCCCGTACAAGTCATAGACAGACTCTGGCTCTTTACTCATATCTAACAGATCAGGAATTGATGTCTGCATTCTATAAGCCATTTCATATTGTGCCATTCTTGCATTGATATTCGGGTCACCGTAAGTATCGTATTGCACATCGTTTAGCTTCTTGAGATACGCAAGCATCTCTTTGCGGTCTTCATTATTAAAGTGCTCCGGATTCTTGAGATACAAAACAGGATCTTTTCCTGATCGGAACTGTACACCCTGATGCTCCGAAGGTAAGAAGCCATTTCCCCACAGTCGTGCATAGAGTGGTTGACCTCCTTTGTTCTTAGTAACTAAAACGACGAAGGTGGGTAGGTTTTCATTTTGCGAACCCAAGCCATAGCTTAGCCAAGAGCCAATCGATGGCCGTCCTGGCAACATACTCCCCGTCTGAAAAAAGGTGATCGCAGGGTCATGATTTATAGCATCCGTATTCATCGATTTAATAAAACATAGGTCATCTACTATCTCTGATGTATAAGGCATTAATTCACTCATCCATCTGCCAGATTTGCCATACTGTTTGAAGTCAAACAATGATGAAGTAACTGGTAACGATGTTTGGTTCGTACTCATCCCTGTTAATCGTTGTCCTTTTCGCACAGATGCAGGTAACTCTTCACCATGATGCTTTCGCAGCATTGGCTTATAATCATAAAGATCTAGTTGCGATGGACCACCACTCTGAAATAAGTAAACTACCCTTTTTGCTTTAGGAGCTATCTCTTTGATATAGGATGGTAATTCTGTTTTTGTTTGCTGCCCTACTAAAGGAGTTTTCCCGAATGCCTTCTGTGGACCCATCAAACTATTAAGCGCCATTGCACCTAAGCCCATAGAAGTCTTTGTTAGAAAATTTCTTCTGTCAACCAGTCGCTCTAGCTTCTGTAGTTCTGGATCATTAGATCGTATTTCTGGTTTATGGTGATGATGACTCAAAATCTTGTTTTATCTTTTTACTATTGTCGCATCAGTATTCATGATCGTACTTATGACCACTGCATTGGATGCAATTTTTGCTTTGTCTAGTTTATCTATTTCTATACTATCAGTCTTGGGTAACCATGCGGTTATTTTTTCTTGATTCGCATTAAATTTTTCATACTCCATTTGATACATTTCATTCAGCACTTTTTGTTCACTCGTAGCAGGATGTCTTCCTGTAAGTTTTGTGAACGCTTCTTCCAGCGAGCCATCTATAGAAATGTCGTAAGCCATCTTCCTTGCCCCTTCTAGATAGACTAAGTCATTCATCAAAGCCAAAGCTTGCAAAGGAGTATTAGTCTCTTGTCGTCGCACGGTGCACTCACTCCGCTCTGGGGCGTCAAAGGTGGCTTGTGTTGGATGAGGTACTGTCCGTTTCCAAATCGTATACATGCTTCTTCTGTATCTATCATCCCCTTTTGCTACAGCATATTTCTTTCCTGCCATCATACTCCATAGACCTTCTGGTTGATATGGATATACGCTCGGTCCACCTCTTTTATCTACCAGTAATCCTGTAGTCGCTAAAATATTATCTCTTATCATCTCTGCCGACAATCTTTTTGAAGGACCGCGTGCAAACAAGTTATTATCTGGATCCATTAGAACTATAGATTCATCACAAATAGAACTTTGTCTATAAGTGTTCGACATCACTATCTTTTTTAGAATATTTTTGATATCCCACCCATTACTTCTAAAATCATTGGCGAGCCAATCGAGCAACTCTTTGTTTTTGGGAAGTGATCCTTGATTACCAAAGTCTTCTACCGTTTTTACCAGTCCTTCTCCAAAGAACAATTGCCAATATCTATTCACCACAACTCTTGCAGTAAGAGGATGCTCATCATCTAATAACCACTTGGCAAACCCTAATCTATCTTTAGGTATATTATCTGAGTAAGCGAGGATCGATGAAGGTGTATTTGGATAAACCTCTTCGCCTCTTACATCATATGCTCCTCTCTCTAGGATATAGCTCTGCCTTGGAGATGCCATCTCATCCATCACCATCAATTCTTGGATCGTATCTAGAAGTTGATTTTTCTCCCGATGAAGGTTTTGGATTTCTGTTGTTATAGGATCTTTACTTATGAGGTGGTGAACGAGAAAGTGATTTCTTAAAACATCTTTTTCGCCTGTAGAAAGTTCTGTATTTTTTTTAGTGATAATATTCTTCCACTTTTCATTATCCCCTAGCTGCATTATTTCTAGATCAGATAAAGCCCTATCATAAACTGTTAGATCATTTACAATTGCATTACCTATGCCCTTACCTCTCCACCTTGCTCCTACCTGAATTCCTGCTGGGTCCTTACCTTTTTTGATCACGATATCCTTATACAGATTATCTTCGGCAACTTCTGTTTCTAACTCTTTGCCGTTTAGATATGCAGCTAATCCATTGCTAATACCACTCCCATCATAGTTCATTGATAAATGTATCCACTGATCTCTAGGGATATCTTGTTTAGCATATTCTATGATAGCGTTATAAGGTATCGTACAACCGAGCATAATTTCTAATCGATTATCCTTAAGTGCTAAATGAAGACCCTTAAAGTTATATAAAGCGGCTCCATCTCCTTTATGAAAAATAACCCCATCCTTAATATTCTCAGGAATATTTACCCAAACACTGATATTAAAATCATCTGCTTTATCATATGTACCGACTGGATATACATTTAACCATGCATCTCCATCCAACTTTAATCCTGATTCCTCTTTACCTTTTGTGTAGCTCGGAACTTCCCCTGTTGACGAAGCCCTCTCCATTTTCCCTTGCTCCTTTTTATTGACCCTGTTTAGCAAATTCTCATTCAAGTCAAAATGTGCTCTTATACCTTCTGGCCATTCACTTTTCGACAACGATTGATAATCTTCTGCAGCCAGCCAATCTTCAAACCCTTTTTGTCCCTCCTCAATTTTTTGTTTTTGAATTACTTTCTTTTCAAAAATCTCTTTGTCAAGAAAGGCAACTATAGAATCTGTTCTCTCATCAGTTAACTGAATTGTCGGTACAGGCATCGCGCCATCAAAAGAAATTTGTCCTGCTTCTTTGATATTATCAAAAAAGCTGAACATCTCAAAATACTCTTTCTGAGAAATCGGGTCATATTTATGATCATGACACTTGGCGCATCCGACCGTCATACCCATCATTGCAGTTCCTACAGTGTTGACCCTATCAGTAACATACTCTACTCTAAACTCCTCTTCTACAATTCCCCCTTCTTCATTCTGTGGGTGTAGTCGAAGAAATGCTGTAGCTATCAATTGTTCTCGAGTTGGCTCATCCAACAGGTCGCCTGCTAACTGCCAAGTAATGAAATCATCATAAGGAAGATTTTCATTAAACTTCTCAATAACCCAATCTCTCCATGGAGACATATCTCTATACCGATCTGATTGATAGCCATGCGTATCTGCAAACCTTGCTACATCTAACCAGTCTGTAGCCATCCGTTCTCCATAACTTTTGGACGTAAGGAGTCTATCAACTTGCTTTTCATATGCATCAACAGAATTATCATTTTCAAAAGCAGCTATATCTTCTAAGTTTGGTGGCAATCCAGTAAGATCAAAACTCAGTCTTCTTAATAGTATCGACTTATCTGCTTCTACATTCAGACTAAGATCATACTCACTTAATTTGTCTAGAACAAAATAATCGATTTCGTTTGCAGCTTTGTCTTCATCTACAACTGATGGAATATCTGGAGAGCTAATAGGATCGAACGCCCAATGGTCCTTGTACTCTGCCCCATCGTCTATCCATTTTATTAAGATTGCTTTTTCTCTATTACTCAAGGTTAGATTAGACTTAGGTGGTGGCATCACTTGATCTTCCTCCAAAGAAACGATTCTATGAAATGATTCACTTCGTCTCAAACTACCACTAACAATAGCTCCCTTACTTTTTGCTGCTGATTCTATATCTAATCTTAAGTCTGCTTCTAGTTTATTTTGGTCGGGACCATGGCATGCGAAACACTTATCAGATAGTATGGGCTTTACATCGATATTGAAATCTAGGTGCTCGGGTAAAGCATCTATCTCTACAACAATATCATCTGGGATACTAGGTGAGCAAGCAATGCTCATCAAAACTAGCAAGAGTAAAGTAAATTTTAAAAACTGCCTCATTAAGTCTTTAAGATAAAATATCTTTTACAACATGTCCATGCACATCTGTTAATCTGAATCTTCTTCCTTGATGTTTAAAGGTCAGTTTCTCATGATCGATGCCCATCAAGTGCAGCAAGGTTGCTTGAAAATCGTGGACGTGCACCCCATTCTCTACAATGTTATATCCATACTCATCCGTTTTTCCGTAAGTTATACCAGGCTTAACTCCTGCTCCAGCCATCCAGATAGTAAAGCACCTTGGATGATGATCTCTTCCATAGTTAGTCGCTGTCAATTGCCCTTGGCTATAATTAGTCCTGCCAAATTCGCCACCCCAAACTACCAAGGTGTCATCTAGTAGTCCTCTTCTTTTTAAATCAGTTACCAACGCTGCAGAAGCTTTGTCCGTGTCCCTACATTGTGACTCGATCTCTCTCGGTAAATCAGAGTGCTGATCCCAGCCGAGATGATATAACTGAGTGAACCTTACATCTCGCTCAGCAAGTCTTCTTGCTAACAAACAGTTAGCTGCATAGGTGCCAGGCTTACGGGCATCTTGGCCATATAGCTCGAATACTTCGTCTGGCTCATCAGAAAAATCCATCACATCAGGAACAGAGGATTGCATGCGGTAGGCCATCTCATACTGAGAGATTCTTGATTGAATCTCCGGGTCTCCCACCTCATCCATTCTGATCTCGTTGAGCTTGGCTAGTTGGTCGAGAACATTCCTTCTAGAGGCTCTGGTAATTCCATCTGGGTTTTGGAGATAAAGAACAGCATCCTTCCCTGATCGGAATTGTACGCCCTGATGAAGTGATGCCAAAAATCCATTACCCCAAAGTCTTGAGTATATCGGCTGTGGCCGTTGAGCACCTCTAGAAAGTAACACAACGAACCCTGGTAAATTTTGATTAACACTGCCCATCCCATAGCTCAGCCATGACCCTATAGACGGTCTGCCTGGTTGTTGAGATCCTGTCTGAAAAAACGTGATCGCCGGATCATGATTGATCGCTTCGGTATGCATTGTTTTGATAAAACAAAGGTCATCAGCAATTTTAGCTGTGTATGGTAAAAGATCACTTACCCAAGCACCAGACTTACCTCTCTGCTTAAAATCATAGATTGGTGCTGCTATTGGTTTTGTTTTTTGATAAGCGGTCATACCCGTTAGCCGCTGACCCATCCTAATCTCTGCAGGCAAGTCCATCCCATGCTTTTCTCTGAGCAAGGGCTTATGATCAAACAACTCTATCTGCGATGGACCACCGCTCTGAAATAGATATATGACTCGCTTTGCTTTAGCTGGTAAATTTTGTTTGCCAGATAACCCAGCAACACCAGAAAGAAAATCATCTTTTTGTTTTGCGCCGCAACCTAGCAACGAACCTAGTGCAGCCGTACCTATTCCAAGACTCATCTTTGATAAGAAGTGTCTTCTGTTAAAGTGGTTAATATAGTCGTCTCCTGGTTGAGCCATAGTAGTCTGGTATCCTCAACTCTTAAATTAAAAGGAATTTGTGAATTCTATGAACGCTTAAATAGCTTTTGCGATAAACTTGAGTAATCTTTTGCCACGGCACTAGCAAAGGGATGATTTAAAAGCTACTTATAACACCGTTGAAGACTAAGAATTTCTAAATTATAAATCTCTTTAAGTATGCTTTATAATTATTACTTACCTTCGATTTCATTTTCTAAAACCCGATTTTTATTTGCAATAAATAAAAGTCTAGAATCAAATTACGCTTAAATAAGAAACACTAATGACTGAATTATTTTCACCATACTCTCTAGGTAGTTTAAGTTTAAAAAATCGAGTCGTGATGGCACCTATGACCCGTAGTATGTCGCCAGGTAATGTGCCGAATGACCAGGTAGTAGAGTACTATCGCCTGCGCGCTGAGGGAGGCGTCGGTTTGATCATCACTGAAGGCACTTGCGTAGGGCATAAGGCAGCCAGCGGTTATCCAAATGTTCCATCTATGTACGGTGAAAATCCATTGGCGGGATGGAAAAAAGTGATAGATGCGGTTCATGCTGAAGGAGGTAAGATAGCTCCTCAACTATGGCATGTCGGTGGCATCCGTAGGCCTGGTGTCGAGCCTGGAGGTGATACGCCTGGATACAGTCCATCGGGTATGGCATTCCCAGGGAAGGTGACAGGCCACGAAATGACGCAAGAAGATATTAACGATGTTGTAGAGTCATTTGTGCAGGCTGCAGTAGATGCTGAGCGTATTGGATTTGATGCCATAGAGTTGCACGGTGCGCACGGTTATTTATTAGACCAATTCTTTTGGCCAGGGACTAACCACCGTACCGACAATTACGGCGGGTCTTTGGAAAATCGAGTGCGATTCGCCTGCGAAATTATTAGTGGTATTCGCGCTAAGGTAGGTAAAGACTTTCCTATAATTCTCCGCTACTCACAGTGGAAACAACAAGATTACACGGCTCGCCTAGCGGAAACGCCTGAAGAACTTGGCGAATTTTTAGGTTACCTAGTGGACGCCGGAGTGGATATATTTCATTGTTCGCAGCGTCGATTTTGGGAAGCAGAGTTCGAGGGGTCTGAACTGAATCTTGCTGGATGGACCAAAAAAATTACAGGCAAAGACACCATTACTGTTGGTTCCGTAAGCCTCAATGCAGACTTTCTGCCAGAACCTGGAGATAAAGCATTCAAAGCTGCTGAGATCGCGAGCTTAGATGGACTTACAAAAATGCTAGCGCGAGATGAGTTTGATCTAGTTGCTGTGGGCAGAGCCATGATCGCTAACCCTGACTGGGCTAACCTAGTTCAATCGGGCAACTTTGAAAAATTGATCAACTATGAAAAGAAGATGCTTATGAGTCTGGTTTCTTAGATTATCTACTTCTAATTTAAATATGTCGAGCGAAGCATTTTCTAGATGAATAAGAAAATGACCAGCTACTTATACTTTGCCTCATCTAGATTTAAAATTGCATTGACCACCACCGTGAGTGCTGCAGCTTTGCTCGTATCTAGTGATTCATTATGATTAGAATGTCCAACACTTAGTAGCGCTATGGCGTCCTCCTTGTTTTCTTCAAACCTAGACCTCTCAGAGCTATAAATATCACTGAGTAAGCTTGTTTCTGATGAATTAGCCGCTCTAGAAGTGATCTTATAAAATGCTCGCTCTATACATTGTTGACTATTCAAGTCTTCTTCCAATAGATCTTCGGCTAATACTCTCGATGCCTCTATGATCTGTGGATCATTAAGCAAGACCAATGATTGGAGCGGAGTGCTAGTCTGCTGGCGCTTTACTGTGCAGACCGCTCGCTCTGATGCATCGAGTGTCAGCATGCTTGGTGGCGGTATCGTACGTTTAAAGTAACCGTAGATACTTCTTCGATACAGGTCTTTGCCGATGCTTTCTCTATATTTATTTTCTCCAATTTGATTAGCTAGTTCTTTCCAGACGCCTTTAGGTTGATAAGGCTTTACCCACTTACCACCTATCTTTTCATATAGTAAACCACTTACTGCAAGCACTTGATCGCGCAGCATTTCTGCTGTAAGTTTTTGAGACGGTCCTCTTGCAAGTAGAATGTTATCCTTATCTCGTTCTAGCAGGTTTTGGTTTAGAGATGCGTCTTGTCTGTAGGCTGAGGATAGTACCAGTTTCTTGATCAGTGCTTTTATATCCCATCCTGAGTTTTTGAAATCTGTTGCTAACCAATCCAACAATTCCGGGTGGCTCGGTAGTGCTCCTTGATTGCCAAAATCTTCTGGTGTAGCTACTAGCCCAGTCCCAAAAAACATCTGCCAATATCTGTTTACCATCACTCTTGCGGTAAGCGGATGCTTGTCGTCAAACAACCACCTAGCAAGTCCCAAGCGATTGCGCTCATACTCCTCTGAGAATTCTAAGACCGCTGCAATAGTATTTCTTCCTACTCTATCCGTCGGCGCATCGTACGCTCCACGATCAAGCACATAAGATGCTTTACTGGTATCCAACTCTTCCATGATCATCACCTCTGGTATATCCGTATCCACTCTTCGCAGCATAGACAGCTCTGCTTTTATTCTTCTGTAGTCATTGTTAGCGCTGGCTAGATAGTGTTTATATTTTTCTGCTTGTTTCGCCGTTCCCTTACTCTCTGCTATTTGCTTTACTTCTAGTGGGCTGAGTTCTCTTTCATACACAAATGGATTATCTATCGCCCCATCTCTAAATCCTAATATATCTCCGGTCTCTCTGGCTCTATGATTCCAGTTGCCTACTAAAAAATCATTGCCTGTTAGAATCGTTTTGTTCCTTAAACTATCCATTTTTATAGCAAGCTCTTGAGCTTCTCCGTTTATATAAATATGGAGACCTGCCGCCTTACCACTCCCATCATAAGTGACTGTTAAGTGTGTCCATTGATCAGGGGAGATGTTCTTTTTTGTTTCTACATCGATAGCAAGATTTATCGGCTTGTCCCGGTGAGGGGTATATTGGTGTATGAGCCTCGCTCCTATTCTGCTCTTAGGTGTCAGTATCAGATCGTAGCCTTGTTGCTTCTGCTCTCCTACTCTCCTTGCTAACATCCCCAGGTTTTTTTCTTTGTGCGGCTTGCTGTATTTTATCCATGCTCCATAGCTAAAGTCATCATACCATTCAAAATCTCCGATCTCCCCTAACGAAAGATGGTTCGCTCCATCAAACGCTAGTGCCTGCCCTTCTTTCCCCGGCACCTTGGTAGGCAATTTGATCTTTGGTGGCAAGTTGATATTCATTCTACTCGCTGGCTGTCCCTCTACTTTAGATCTGTAATTCGCATCATCTTCATTCAGGTCATAATCTGCTAATAAGCCTAGTTGTAGATTTTCTTGAATTTCTCTTTGAGATGGTATGTTCTTTAGCCAGTCTTTAAAAGCAGCAACTTCGTAATTTTTTAAACTGTCTTGGTGTTGCTCCAGTGATATGATCTTCTCCTGGGTAGCTGCGATATGCGCTTCTAGTTCTGGGCTTACCATTTTCATCTTAGGCATCGGCGCTTCATCAAAATAGTTGATCTGGCCTTGCTCAGGAATACTATTAAAAAAGCTCATCATAGAGTAATACTCTTTATGAGATATCGGATCATACTTATGGCTATGGCATCTCGCACACTCTACCGTCAACCCCAGAAAAGCTGTTGCAAAAGTATGTGTCCTGTCTGCTGCGTATTCCGTTAGGTATTCTTCTTGGACCACTCCTCCCTCTTGAGTGATCGGGTGATTTCTGTTAAACCCTGTTGCTAGTTTTTGCTCATAGGTTGCACCAGGCAGTAGGTCTCCTGCTATCTGCCACGTCGCGAATTTATCATACGGTAGGTTATCATTAAAAGCATTGATCACCCAATCTCGCCATGGCCAAGAGGTCCTTGGTCTATCGTCTTGATAGCCATGAGAGTCAGCATACCTAGCCACATCTAGCCAATTAGACGCCATCCGTTCACCATATGCTCCAGAAGCTAAAAGTCTATCTACAACTTTTTCATAAGCACTATCACTCTCGTCCACCTTAAAGTTTTGAATTTCTGCTACGCTCGGGGGTAGTCCCGTAATATCAAATGTCACTTTACGCAACCACGACTCTTTACTTGCAGCAGCTGATGGTTCTAGTCCCTCACTCTCTAGTTTCTCAAGAATAAAATAATCTATCTCGTTTTCACACCATTCATTATTATCTACCTCTGGTAATTCTATATCGCCGGGCGGTATAAAGGACCAGTGGTCTTTCCACACTGCACCTTGCTCTATCCATTTGACGAGTATTTCTTTTTCGACTTCAGTCAGGCTCAACTCTGATTCTGGTGGCGGCATCATGTAATCCGTATTGTGGCTTTTGATACGTTTGATCAGTTCACTTTGATAAGGCTTTCCTTTTACAATATTCGGTGTCCCATCAGAAGCGACGGAGTTGAGTGCATTTTCTTTGAGGTCTAATCTTAGATCTGCTTCTATGGTCTTATCATCAGGGCCATGACAGGCGTAGCATCTGTCAGAGAGAATTGGCTTGACGTGAAAATTAAAATCTATTTTATCAGGAATTTTATTGGCAATACCTGATGCTTGTTCTTGGCCACAAGAAAATAAGATGGCGCAAAGGACAAAACTTAGTAGTAATAGTTTTATGCTATGGTAAAGTTTCTGATTGATCTTTTTGGTTGTTTTCTCAAATCTTAAGGTAAAATGATTTTGCGACTTTTATGTGCACATCTCTCAAATATAAAAGGCCTTAAACCTGAACTCTACTTATTTCTATCTTCGTCGGCGTATGCAGGGACTAGATCAAACCATAAACAATATCATGCAGCCGATCACGGAGGCTGTTCAGAGCTTTATATTTTACGAAATAGCGGTGTTTGGTTATAGCTTCCCTTGGATCGTTATGTGGTTGATCATAGCTGCAATTTACTTTACGTTCTATTTTAGGTTTATCAATTTTAGAGGTTTTGGTCATACTTTCCGATTGCTGAGAGGTGACTACGATAAGCCTGATAGCATTGGGGAGATCAGCCACTTCCAAGCATTGACTACTGCTCTATCGGGTACGGTGGGTATCGGTAACATCGGTGGGGTAGCGATCGTGATCACCCTCGGTGGCCCTGGTGCATTCTTCTGGATGGTCGTAGCAGGTATCTTTGGTATGGCTACTAAGTTCATAGAGTGTATCCTCGGTGTGATGTATCGTCAAGAAAATGCTGATGGGTCAGTATCTGGTGGGCCTATGTACTATCTAGAATACGGTTTAAAGGCGAAAGGCTATACTAAGCTCGCAAAGCCTCTTGGAATATTCTATGCCGTCTCAATGGTCATTGGGTGTATGGGTATCGGTAATATGTTTCAGTCTAATCAAGCCTTTGAGCAATTCGTTTTTGTGACTGGAGGAGCAGAAAGTTATTTCGCTGATAAGGGCTGGTTGTTTGGCTCGGTCATGATGGTGTCGATAGGAATCGTGATCATTGGTGGTATTAAAAGTATCGCAAAAGTCACCAGTAGGATGGTACCCTTTATGGCTGGATTTTACATTCTCTTTGGGCTGATCATTATTGCTATGAACTACGCTAAGATTCCGTGGGCCATCTCCGCAGTCGTAACAAATGCATTTGCCCCTGAAGCGATAGGTGGAGGGATGATAGGTGTCATGATGCTTGGTTTTAAAAGAGCTGTTTTTTCTAACGAAGCTGGTATTGGGTCTGCAGCTATTGCACATGCAGCCGTACAAACTGACGAGCCTGTGACCGAAGGCTATGTCGCCTTACTTGGACCATTTATAGATACCGTGGTCATCTGCAGTATTACAGCGATGATCATCCTGACTACAGTGTATGATCCTAGCCTAGTAGGCACGGGTGCCAAAATTCAAGGAGTGCAACTAACCTCGCGCGCATTCGCAGAGAATTTGTCTTGGTCAGTTATTCCACTATCTGTTATTGCGATTCTGTTTGCATTTTCGACAATTATCTCTTGGTCTTATTACGGACTCAAAGGATGGAGTTATTTATTTGGAGAGTCATCTTTCACAAAAAATATTTTTAGAGTTATCTTTTGTCTCTTCGTCGCACTTGGTTGTATGATTCAACTAGATGCCGTGTTGGACTTTTCTGATGCATTGGTATTTATCGTTGCGATTCCGAATATTCTTGGCCTCTATATTTTAGCTCCTGTGGTGAAAGTTGCAGTAACGGATTATCAGCGTCGAAGGGGATTATGAGTTAGTATTATTATTTACATTAATAAGAACTAAGCGAGTTTTTAAGCTGTCATTCTGTTTATTAATGATGACAATTCCATGAATATGATTTGGCATAACAATATGCGCACCCAATTCCACAAACGGAAAATGATTGGGTATTTCATGCCAGCACGAATTGGCAATATGCTCTATGGCGGATAAATTCAACCTACCATTTGATATTTCACCAAAAAAATGTTCCCGGTTTTTGGTGCAATTGTTTACAAAATAGGCCCCATTCCACCAATAATCCTACCATCATGCTCGAGCAGGAGCAATGCGGTATTTATTTTTAAATCGATTCCTTTTGATATGAAATTTTCCTCTTAAGATATGCCCTTTTCTATCTCAATTTATTTTTAGTAAGTGTTAATTCTTGTCTTTTTAGAATATTGATTTCTAAATTCATCACTATCAATTCTTCAAAACTATTCTGAACCTTGCCTTCCCTGCTTCTAAATGGGCAAGCGCTTCATTAACCTGCTCCATCGGAAACTCCTCAACCTCTGGATAGATGTTATGCCTTACACAAAAATCCAACATCTTACTTGCCAACCCTGGACTTCCTACTGGACTTCCACTTACCACCTTTTCACCTGCAATCAATAAGCCATTAGGAATGGCCATAGGTTCTAAGACCATACCTACATTGAAGAACCTTCCTTTGGGTGCTAATGCTTTTAGATAGGAAGACCAATCTAGAGTAACATTAGTTGTATTGATAATAAAATCTAACTGTCCTCTAACAGTTTTGAGGTCATCCTTCGATCTGGAATTGACAACTTTGGTTGCGCCCATTTTTAGGATCTGTTCTTTTTTACTTTCGTTCGAGCTGAAGGCGATTACTTCACATCCCCAAGACTTTAAAAACTTAACTGCGAGATGACCTAAACCACCTATGCCAATTACACCAACTGTGTCTGTGGGTAAAACGCCTGCTGCTATGATCGGATTAAATACAGTGATTCCTCCACACAACAACGGCCCAGCCTTACTCATATCAATGCCTTCTGGAAGCGGGATTGCCCATGCCCAGTGCGACCGCACATAATCAGCGAATCCTCCATTAGAAGGTGCGATAGTTGTTTTGCGATCTTGACACAGATGCTGTGACCCATGCATGCATTGCGAACAACTCATACATGATTCTGAAAACCATCCGACGCCTACTTTATCCCCAACTTTTACATTTTTGACCATAGCTCCTGCAGCGACCACTTCACCCACAATTTCATGGCCTGGAATCAATGGATACTGCGAACTCCTCCATTCGTTATTGATCATGCTTAAGTCCGAATGGCAGATACCACAATAGGAAACTTTTACATCTACTTGTTCTGGGCCTAGTGCTCCTAGTTCGTACGTGTAAGGTTCCAGTTTTGCTTTTGGCTCTAGAGCTGCATAGGCATTAACCTTGATATCCGATTGTTTGTTTTCACTATTAGTCATTGGGTGAGCGTCTGCCATATTGTTTGGTTTTTGTATCATTCCCAACAGGGATAGATCTTCTAAATATTTATGAATGTAAGTCTCTGAAAGATTCGGTAAACTGCCCAAGCTGTCTAGAGACCCTACTAAGTTTTTAAAATTATTACTATCAATCCAACTTGGCCCTCCATACAAAGGTTGTGAAAATGCCATGAGGATATTACGTGCAGATATTTTTCGTTTATCTTCGGGTAGTGCTTTTAGCTTTGTATCCATGCGCTCGTACCATTCTACATGATCGACGATACGATTAATTGGGTAGCCAGCACTTGCGATCCAATCTACAAATCGATCTAAAGACACTGCATCATCTAGATAATTCAATGCGTGATAGGTTATGCATTCTTTGTGTTCTTTGGTATGTACTCCTATAATGGCCTTGGACAAAAGATCTACAGGCAAGCCATCATAATGAGGGGTTTTGCGTCTCCCGCTTTTTCGCAATCCATAAAATGACCGTGGTGCTAATCCCGTAAGAACTATACTGTAAAGCATTCGAGTCAATAGATCAGATTCGTTTGCTTGCCCCTTGTACTTTCGGTCTGGCAAGATCATATCGCATCTGAAAATGTTGACAGGGATATCGCATCGCTTATTAGCCTTTTGCAATAGCGTTTCTCCCGCCCATTTGCTTGCGCCATAGCCAGCTGCATATTCATCAGACAATTTGATCTCCTCTTTTAAGGGAGCGGATTCTAAAATGCCTCTTGCTTGCTTTAAGAATCTGAACACACCCACTGTCGATATGAAGTCAATTGGCTTTCGTGTCTTAGAAATAGCTAATCGTATGATCTCAGAAGTACCTACCACATTAGGACCAAAGAGATGCTGATAAGCAAGACGATGATTAACCAATGCTGCTACATGGCAAATGCGATCTACGTCTTGACATAGTCGCTCAAAATTGTCTTGACTCAATCCTAGTGAAGGCTTCGCAATATCCCCTGCTAAAACTTGTAGATGGTCTTTTGCTAAATCCTTAAATGTTTTTTCAAAGCTGGCGTCTAGGCCTTCAAACTCTTTTACTAATTTTTTATGCGCAGCATGATCGTTCTCTTCTCGAATGATACAAATTAGTTTTCCTCCACTTTGAGAAAGGGTCTTCATCCATTCCAAACAAACTATGTGTCCTAAAAATCCATTTGCACCAGTCAATAAAACTGTCTTTGGCACAGACTTAGCGTTAGGTAATTTAGTAGCATTATCCAAAAGATCGCTGTTCAAAAAGCTTTCTAATTGTAAGTCATCAGCAGTTAAAACTTTTGCTCCTTTGCCATGGATTTTTGAAAAAGTGATTAGTTCTGACGATTCCTCGTCCTTAGCTTTCTCAATAAACTCTGCCCACTGCTTTAAGTTGCCCGATGGAGAAAGCAGCAAGTCTGCTGGTAATAGCACATCGAAAACTTCTTCTATCGTTAGCGAATACAAAGAGGCTCCCAGCGAATCTCCACCCAGATCATTAAAGTTACCCTCAGGTGCATCAGTGAGCTCTATGCCTAACTGACTTTCTAGCATCACTACTAATTTCTGTGTAGTACTTAGCGTAGATTCAGGATCCTTGAGCTCAGCTATACGTCCATCATCTGCATTATCATGCGCCTCGTAGAGTGCTTCTAGAGCAGGGCCGTATCTTCGCTTGAGTGCAGGGCGTAATCTTTTACGAACACTTGACAAGAGACCATTTTCCTGAGAGAAAGCTTCGTACTCAAGAATTATATCTCGAGGTATTTCGAAAGGCTTGAGTTCTTCTTGCTGGGCGATGGTATTGAATTGTTCTCTAATTAGATTTTTAATCTGTGCATCTGATGGTTCTTCTCCCAATAATTGAGCAAGCTCCTCTCGTTCTAAAACAACAACTGCTAGCAGATACGACCGCTGCGAATTTCCATAGATGTAAATTTGCTTGACTAGTGCACTCCCCGCTTCGTAGACCGTACCCAAAGCACCTACAGCTACATACTCCCCTTGGGATAATTTGAGGACGTCCTTTCTTCGGTCTATCACAACCACCTCATCAGGTGCTCTCTCTTCTACAATATCCCCTGTGCAAGAGTAACCTTCCTCATCAAAAAGATTGGCCGTCACCTCAGGTTGTTTGTAATACTCTTTGATCGCCATTTTCGTCTTTACACATAACTCTCCTCTTGGGTAAGGTTTGTCCGTCGTAAAGTATCCCAACTCTGGTACATCTCTGAGTTTATAATCAATCACATTATCACGAGCGATCCTGCCTTCTAATGTGAGACTTGATCCTGATTCTGTATTACCATACCCTTCGACCATCAGCACGTCAAAACAGTCTTGCATAAATGCTCGGACTTTAGCTGAAGTAGGAGCTGAGCCAAAAACTATACACAACAATCTATCACCGAGATAGCTTGATCGCATTTCTTCTTTTACGATCTTCTCTAATTCTTCTTTACTGCCTTCCCCCTGTCTTGTTCTGCGTGCTACTTCATTTTGGTAGTGCTGATAGATCAATTCGAATATGCGAGGAAATAATGACAAGAAAGTCGGTCTGGCTAATCGAATATCCTCCAGCAAGGTCGATAGGTCAGGCTGTAACGTAAAATAACCCGTTCCTCCGCAAGCCATCATGCTTACTAGATTAGTGCGACCCATTAGGTGGTTTAGTGGTGCCAGGTGTACAGTCGTTCTTGGTAAAGAGATCTTATTCGCTAACCAGTTGTCAATGATAATTCCTCGCGACATGACAGCACCTTTTGGCTTACCCGTACTCCCTGATGAGTGGATGATCGCCGCTCGTTTTTCAGCGTCATTCTCTTCTGCTGGCAAATAAGACCACTCTTTGGTCTTGCCATATGTAATCAGTTCTGTGATTGATAATAAATATTTGTTAGGAATAGAATCTGCGAGCGACCTTTTAGCTGCCTCTACTATCTGCCGCTCACTAGCCACTCGCTCATCATAGTTAAAAACTATAATGCTCCTTACCGAATTTTGCTTCTGTGCCAACTGCACTGCAAGTGGTACGTCATTAAGTGTTGCAGCAATAGCCACTGGTTCTATATTGTCTACTATCTCATCAAGGTCTGCTCCAGAGGTGGTGCTTTGCATCGGCACACTAGTTGCTTTAGCATAAGTACAGGCAAGATCAAGGGAAGCAAAATCTATATCTGCAAAACCCATGATCATCACAAATTCATCAGGTCTTACAAGACAATCAGGGTGTGTTCTCCAAGCCATTGCCAATGCTTTGATCCTGTCGTGGAATTCTCCATAAGAGGTCATTGTGTAAGATGGTTGGTAGCTTCGTACTTTTTGTTTTGAAGCCGAGTCTTCTACCACCTCATAGGTTCGCTCTCCCAGAGCAGGGCGATCCGCGTATCCATCAAGATACCTACCTATTAATCGATCCAAAGTAAGTCCTGCGTCTAATGCACTTTCTCTAATCGTTTTATCTGGAATCAGTTTTCCGATTTGGGGATCTGATTTGGTCATCGCCATAAGGCGCCTTCCATATTTTTTCTTGGGGCTTAGTGGTTGCTTGGTTTCTGGCATTTACTATATGTAATTTCTATTTAGGCATTTCGGTTAAGGATAGTAGGTTCCCGTCTGGGTCTTTGAACCATGCGATCTTGGCTTTGCTTGGAGCTGTCCAAATACCTAGGTTGTCTTGTTCCAAAGAATCGTATGTTTCAAGCTCTACGCCTAGTTTACTTAGGGATCTTATTTCTGTTTCTATATCGCTTACATTCCATCCTAACACTGTAAATGGTTGTGGTTCAAAACTTTCTACTGTAGTAATCATCAACAATGATTCTTTGCCTTCAAATTGCATTGAGTAATCAGTTTCAACCTTTAGTTTAAGTCCTAGGGTGTCTTGGTAGAATTGTTTTGCCTGTTTAGGTTTTGTGGTTGGTATGAAGGCTTTTAGTTTGTTATTGGTTAGCATATACAATTAGTTTCTGAAATGGGTTTGGATCGGACAAGGTTTCATAATCGGATTGAGGCTTTTGAAATGGGTGAATTTCTAGGCACAGTCTGATCAGCCTTTGTAATTGTTATTAAACATTTTTTTTTGTGCTTTTATTAAATACAATACATGTTTCATTTTTGTGGCTATTAAAACTCTATGATATTTGGTCTGGCATTCAATTATCACTCCTACTGAAGCATATCTAATCTTGCCTTCATTTTGTAGCAATTTAGAGTTAATGTGCCAGAGACCGCATCTACTTATACCATGTGGTTTTATTTTATTGAGGTTCTTAGTTCCATTTGCTAAAGTCATATTTTTAAAGTATTCAACAAAAATATGATCTTCTGGACTACATCCATATTTTTCAAATTTCTTGAATGGTGAAATTTTTGTTGGCATAATTATTATATCACTATCTATTTCTATTTCCTTTTTTGATGTGTTGATTTCGATACCGAACTTAGGATAACCAAACACTAAATAGTTTCAATATGGTTGAAAGGTCAAGCCCTGCGTCACCATAAGTCTATACCAGTTAAGCAGTAATACTCAAATTACAAAATATTAGGCAAAATAGACTAATAATTAATCCATATATACTACATTGCGCCTAATCACAAAATGAAGAAAACAAGAGACAAGATCATATCTGTAGCCATCGAGGAGTTTAATGCTCGTGGCTATGCGGCAGTTAATCTCAGAGAACTATCAGAGATCATTGGCCTAAGTCGTGGCAATCTCACCTATCATTTTAAGGATAAAGTAACTTTGCTAGAGGCCATCGTCAATGAGATGTGGGATAATATTTCGGCAGATAGGTCTAAGACCTTTGAGCTCCCATCTTTTGAAAACATGAGACAGAGAACGAAACTTTACTACAGGTTTCAGAAGAGGTATGCCTTTGTCTTTTTGGATATTCAAGTACAGACGCATCCTGCGGTGCATGAGCGATTCAAGGAGATGATAGAAGAGACCATAGAAAATTATATGCAGATGGTAGCGCTTGGCATCCAGCTCGGTACGGTCAAAGAAGAGGCGGTGCCTGGCACTTATAAGAGCCTAGGGCATGCGGTATGGATGACCAGCTTCTATAGATTAGCACAGCAGCAAACCCGCGGTATAAGCGAAGAAGAAGATTCTGAAATGTTGATTTGGGGGTTGATCTTGCCACACTTAACCAAGAAAGGATTAAAGGCTTTTAAAAAATATTTTGGTGATGATTATTACGATCAAATAGGACACTCCTTTGATGTGAAGGAACACGCCTTTGTTACATTTTAAAAAAACTAACTAAAACTTCATGCAACTAAAGAGCTCGTTAATATTCATTTTGTTAATCGCTTCTTTAGTAAGCTGTAAACAAGAAGTCAAAAAAACAAAAGCCACTGAGGTAGCTGTAGAAATACCTACAGAAATAAAAGACCACCCAAGAGACACCATAGCCTCAGCGACCACTACCAGAAACTGGCTGCGCCCACCATTCAAATATTGGGGAATCAAAAATGTAGACAAGCTATTTGATACCAGCCCAATCGCAAAAGGAGCTAACCCTGTAGCACTCCAAAATAATCCTGTTGATCTATCAGCGCTAAAAATCGAGCAATTTGATGGTAAGACTTATGGCTTTGTAGAGCATCTGGATTCTAATCGCACGGATGGTTTCTTAGTCCTTCACAAAGGAAAGGTCGCTTACGAAAAATACTTTGAGAATATGAGACCCTCTAGCACACATAACTGGTTCTCTATGTCTAAATCGCTTACAGGTCTCACCGCCGATATACTAGCAGCAGAAGGCAAGATAGATATGAAAAAACAAGTGCTCGATTACCTACCAGAGCTCAAGGGTACTGCGTGGGAAGGTGCGACCGTAGAGATGGTAGCTGATATGTTAGTAGGTATCCAATACAGCGAAGCATATAATGACCCAAAATCAGACGCCTACAAATTCGCCAAAGTGTCTCAATTCGTAGATGTGCCAGGGCCACCATCTCCTTATGCTAACATGGCTGAATATTTTCAAACCATAAAAAAAGGAAGAAACCACGATGAGTTATTTCACTATGTAAGTCTGAATACCGAGTTGCTCGGTTTGATAATTAAAAAAGTGACAGGCAAATTAGCATCACAAGTAATGAGTGAAAAAGTATGGTCAAAGATCGGTGCTGAGCAAGATGCCTACGTAATGATAAATTCTAGTGGCGATGAATTAGTCAGTGCCGCTATCAATTCTACTTTAAGAGATGCTGGGCGCTTTGGTCAGATGATGTTAGATGATGGTTATTACAACGGAAAGCAAATCGTACCAAAGGAAGTTGTCGCACACATAAAAGCTGGTGGAAGTGTTGAAAAATTTGCAGACTCTAAGCGAGGCAAACAGTTTAAGGGTTTCAATTATACTCGTCAGTGGTGGCATACGGATAGTGATGCTTTCTTTGCGAAGGGCTTATTCGGGCAATGGGTCTACATAGACCCTAGTGCAGAGGTAGTCATAGTGAAATTTACGACCTCCGATGTCCCTACATCAACAGAATATGACTGGATGAATAATATGAATCTCATGAGAGAGATCGTAGCGCACTTTGAAAAAAGATAACAGAATAGAATCAAGACTAAGCAAAACAAAAAATGGAAAAATACTTTTTTACCGAGGAGCATAAATTATTTAGACAAAGTTTTCGTGATTTTTTAGAGAAGGAGGTTAGGCCTAATATCGATCAGTGGGAAGCTGATGGACAGGTGCCAAGAGAGATCTACAAAAAATTTGGAGAGATGGGATTCATGGGTGTCACCTATCCCGAAAAATATGGGGGTATGGGTCTGGATGTATTTTACGCTGTGGTGTACTCCGAAGAAATGACTCGGATGAACTCAGGAGGGTTTAGTACTTCGATTGGTGCTCATGCAGGACTTGCCCTCGCACACATCAATGGTGAAGGTAGCGAAGCTCAGAAAGAAAAATACATGACTGCTGGCCTCAAAGGTGAGCTCATAGGTTGCCTCGCTATCACAGAACCACAGGGAGGATCCGATGTAGCATCCCTATCTACCACTGCGGTTAAAGATGGTGACGAATATGTCATCAATGGATCAAAGACTTTCATCTCCAACGGTGTACTCAGCGATTACATCGTGGCCGCTGTGCGTACTGGAGAAAAAGGCCATGGAGGCATCAGCATGATGATCATAGAGCGAGATCGTAAGGGCGTAAGCGCTACGGCATTAAAGAAGTTAGGATGGCATGCTTCTGATACGGGTGAGATCGCATTTGATAATGTACGAGTGCCTGCGGAGAATTTGTTGGGTGAAGAGGGTCAAGGCTTCTTTTATATCATGCAGCATTTCGCCTCCGAGCGATTAGCTATGGCATTGATCGGTGTATCGCAAGCACAACTAGCTATCGACTTAGCGCTCAACTATATGAATGAGCGTGAGGTCTTCGGTAAAAAGATCAATAGATTCCAAGTGCTCAGACATCGTTTAGCACAAATGATGAGCGAGGTGCAGGCGATCAAGACATTTGTCTATACACTCTACAAACAATACAGCGAAGGGGATTACATCATCAAGGAAGCAGCCATGGCAAAACTCCTCGGCACTCAATTAAGTGACAAGGTTTGTTATGAATGTATGCGACTATTCGGCGGATACGGATATATGGAGAGCTACCCAATGGCAAGGTTGCTACGTGATAGTCAGCTAGGAACGATCGGTGGCGGCACCTCAGAAGTACTTTGCGAAATCATATCTAAGATGACTATCGACTCAAAGGCTTATAAAGCTTCTATCAAACATTAAGAAATGGAAGACTCCAAAAATAATCACGACGCTACTCCCATCATCATCGGTGTAGGCCAAGTCTCTGAGCAAGTTCCTGATGATCTGTTAACTGCACCTTCACATGCTGACCTAGGGGCTAAAGCAGCTCAAGAAGCGATCAAGGATACAGAGGTCGTTGGTTTAGATAAGCAAATCGATGTGATTGCGGGAGTCAAGACTTTCTCTGATTCTTCACCTATGCATCAGGTGAAGACGGGTAAGACAAATAATTTCCCTCGATCTATTGCTAAAAGAATTGGTGCAGATCCTGCCCATGCTATCTATGATTCTGTAGGTGGGGACTCCCCGCAGAAACTCGTGTCTGAAATGGCAGAGAAGCTTTCTGAAGGGCGACATACCTTGGCTTTATTGGTCGGTGGTGAGGCTATTGCCAATGTCAAAGCATCTGCAAAACAAAAGATCGAATTGGACTGGAGCGAAGAAATTTCGGGACAATTAGATGACAGAGGTCGATTGGGTAAGCACATCATAACCGCTGAAGAAACCAAACATCGAATCATCATGCCGATGCAATTTTATGCCTTGATGGAAAATGCTTTGAGGAGGGAGTCAGGAGAAGATCTTGATAGTTATATAAATGAGATCGGAGAAGACCTAGCTGCGCTATCCAAGGTAGCCGCACAGAACCCTTATGCTATAGATAGACAAATATATGATGCTGCAGCAATCATTGAAGTGACCGATCGCAACCCATTGATCGTTGCTCCGTATACTAAAAAGATGATCGCTAAAGACAGGGTCAATCAGGGTGCAGCCATCTTAATGACCACTGTTGGAAAAGCTAGAGCGCTTGGTATCGATGAATCCAAGTGGGTCTACCTGCATGGCTATAGCTATGTGTCAGAAGACGTGCTCCTCAGAAGACCATCTCTCGGACGATCAGCCGCTATGGAGCAAGCCATCAATGGTGCTTTGTCCAGTTGTGATAAGAGCGCTCAGGACATAAAGCACTTTGACATGTACAGCTGCTTCCCTATCGTGGTACGCGAAGCAAAGCGAATTCTAGACATTGACAAAAAAGATACTAGACCACTAACGGTCACTGGTGGACTTCCTTTTTTTGGAGGACCAGGAAATAACTATGCTATGCATGCTATTGTCACTACAGTAGAAATATTGCGAGCAGAACGTGACACCTATGGTATGGTCTACGCGAATGGCGGTTGGATGTCCAAACATGCTGTAGGAATATATTCTGCACTACCACCAACAAAGGAATGGAAACCCCGCAGTAGCGAATCGCTCCAACAAACAGTAGATACCCAAAAGCATATGAAGATCTGTCGTCGACCTAATGGCGAGGCGATCTTAGAAAGTTATACAATTCATTATTTCAAAGGCTTTCCGGTGAAGGCCATTATCATAGGTAGATTAAAAAATAAAGATGAAAGATTCTATGCCTCGACTCCAATGCCCGATACGGACACTGTAAAATACTTGGTTGCTAATGACCCACTGGGAACAGAGATCTTTGTGGAATATGATCCTAGAGGAAATCGATTTGCATTCGCAAAAGAAGACTTGGCAAAGTACCGTCCCAAGTTCGTAGACACTTTCAAAGAGAAATATAAATTTTGTCAAGTAGAGAGAGAAGGATGGATACTGAAAGTTACGATCAATAGACCAGAGGTGCGTAATGCACTGCACCCTCCTGCCAATGAAGAATTAGCAGGTGTATTCAATGCTTTTGAGAAAGACGATAATCTTAGAGTTGCTATCCTTACGGGGGAAGGTGCCGAATCCTTCTCTGCCGGTAATGACATAAAGCACATGGCAGCTGGTAATCCGATGTATATCCCAGAGATGGGCTTTGCAGGATTGACAAGTCGTCGCAATAGAACCAAACCAGTCATCGCTGCTATCAATGGACATGCGCTAGGCGGTGGATTAGAAATAGCTATGGCCTGTGATCTGATCGTTGCCTCCGAAACTGCCAAGTTAGGTTTGCCAGAGGTGAAGATCGGACTATTCGCAGGCGCAGGAGGAGTACAAAGGTTGTCACGACAAATTGGTAAAAAAGCAGCCATGGAAATGATGCTTACAGGTCAACACATCACTGCCCAGAAAGCGTTAGAGTTAGGACTGATCAACGAAATCTGCAAACCAGAAGAGCTGATGGCTAAAGCCAGTAATTTAGCTCAAAAAATCTCATTGGCTTCTCCTTCCGCTGTACAAAGTACCTTGAAGTTATTTCACAATACGGCAGGGTATGCTAGTGAAGATGAGGCGGTGACTGCACCACATGATATATTTGATGACTTGCTTAATAGCAATGACTTCTGGGAAGGCTCTAGAGCTTTTGCAGAAAAGCGCAAACCTAAATGGACGATTGATACCACTTAATTTTTAGTATAAAATTCTTTCATCATGACCGAAAACAAAGAAGCACTCAAATCAACGATTGAACATTTCTACCACTGGGAAGAAGTGCAGCCAGATAAAGTTTTCCTTCGTCAACCAAAAGGAGATCAATGGTATACCTTGACCTATGCCGAGGCAGGACAAGAAGCGCGAAAGATAGCTACAGCGCTAGAAGCAAAAGGACTGCAGCCTGGAGATCATATTGGCATTTTTTCTAAGAATTGCTATCACTGGATATTGACAGACTTAGCGATCATGATGGGTGGTTTTGTATCCGTTCCATTCTATGCCAGCCTTCCGAAAGAGCAATTACAAGAAGTAATCAAGCTAAGTGATATCAAATGTTTGTTCGTTGGTAAACTAGATGCTTGGGGAGATCGAGCAGAAGCTATTCCCAGTGATTTGTCGGTCATCAAATATCCTCACTATGAAGGTAATGCGGCAGTAACTATTGGAGAGGATTGGAATGCTCTAGTAGCTACACACGAAGCTAAAAAAGAGAATTTCACGCCCGATTTAGAAAGTCTATGGACCATCAAGTTTACCTCAGGAACTACAGGCACGCCGAAAGGAGTTATGCTCTCTTACAAAGCTCCAGCTATGATGATGGCATCAGATAAGGAAACCAGTTGGATAGGGCTACATGAAATTCCAGAGGTAAGATGTCTATCGTTTCTGCCTCTTAATCATGTAGGTGAGCGGATTGGCATGGAGTTGGTCGTATTGACCTTGGGTGGTACAATATCTTTTGCAGAAAACCTAGAGACCTTTGCGCAAAACTTACGAGATACTAAGCCTACGGTATTTTTCGCTGTACCTCGGATCTGGACAAAATTCTATCTAGGAGTTATCTCCAAGATGCCCCTCGAAAAACTTAATTATGCTTTATCAAATCCAGAAATGGCTGAAAAAGTCAAACAACAACTCAGAGCTAGTCTAGGTTTGTCTGATGTACAAGTTGCATGCACTGGCGCTGCGATCACACCTGCATTCTTAAAAGATTTTTACAAAAAACTAGGTATACATCTTATCGAAGCATATGGTATGACCGAGGTCTGCGGGGCAATTACACATTCACCTCAATTAGATGCTCCTCAAGATTCTGTAGGTTCGGCTCGTCCTGATGCTGAAGTAAAGATACACCCAGAGACGCAAGAGGTCTTACTCAAGTCTCCTTACATTATGATGGGGTATTACAAGAATCCTGAGAAAACCGCCGAGGTATTAGTTGATGGTTGGATGCATAGTGGTGATAGAGGTACTTTGGATGATAAAGGATTTCTTAGGATCATTGGTCGGGTGACAGATGCCTTCAAGACTTCTAAGGGTAGCTATGTCACTCCCAATCCAATGGAAGAGGTGTTGATGAAAAATGATTACATAGAGCAAGTCTGTGTAGCGGGGTTAGGGATTCCGCAACCTATTGCGCTTGTCAATTTATCTGAGATCGGGAAAGTAGCAGATGCTGCCGCTGTTGTAGCATCGCTACTAGAAACTGTCACTCAGCTAAACGAGCAACGCGCACCTTTCGAAAGAATCTCTACTATTGTCGTTCAGAAAGAAGCTTGGAGCGAAGAAAATCTGTGTCTTACGCCTACGATGAAAGTTAAGAGAGGTGTTTTGGATGATAAGTTTAGCAGCCAATATTTGGGCTGGCATGAAGCGGAAGAAACCGTGGTTTGGGGCTAATTGATTCCAGAATTATTCCATGAGGTCATCAATCAAGAATAACTCTTGAGGCAGTATATCTACCCATGCCAAATGTTCCACCTCTGGCTTTTCATACTTGTGATTCCCTTTCCAATTATGGGCTAAAATCTCTTCCCATCCTACATGTACCTTAGTCCATAATAAAGGACCATTGTAAATTGGGTTATTGACTTCTTGATATAAAAAATGAAAATCTTCTGAACTTTGGTAAATATTCCTATCGATCGAATTCCTCAATTTATTCCAAAGGTTCTTATCTCCAAATTCTTTTGCTGCCATCATACCTGTCATTGTTGCTAATGGTGATGCACCTGCTTCTGGGTCTTCTTTGACATATGCATATGGTCCTATCTCTTTTACAAAGTGATCTTTCCATGTACCATAAAGCGATTCATTATACTCCTTATCAAAGGGTCTCAAAAAAGCCATTGACCAGGCATTAGTATAGCCTGATAGTAACGGATTACAAAAGCGGCTATTCGTCTGATACATTTTTAAATAAAAGCCGTATTCTTTGTCGGTCATTTTTTCTTTGATGAAATCTATTGTCCACCTCGCTTCCACTTCTGAGTATGTCGTCCCGTATAATTGATCGTATATCTTAAGGCTTAGTAAACTTATCGAATTACACTGCGCAAAATATCTGCCGGGTTCACAATCAGCTCCTTCGTGCTTTCCCTCTTTATGATTAACTCGCATTTCATCCACTATTTTGTTGGTCAACCATGTATACTCTTCGCTAAAAGCCTCGTCTCCAGAAACCAGTTGATATAAGCCATACATTAAATTTAGATGTCCTTTGTACATGATGTTACCTTTGGTAATCGGATCATCACTTAGACCGTACTCCGTCCAATCACCCCACACTTTTTTGGATTTCATTTTTACGATCATATTCTTCAGGCAATGGATAGCTCTGGCAGAATGCTCTTCACTAATCATCGCAATAGAGGGCATAGCATATGCACCAAAAGCAATTCCGTAACGCCAAAACAATTGTTCCTTTGGATTCCATCCCTTGAATTCGTCTCCAGTAAAACTTAGGTGCTCATAGGTGTTGTATACATAATTGAACTGTCCAATTTCATCTTTCTGCAATTCTCTCTCTCCTACTGATTCAAAATAATTAGTCGCAGAAGAATGACCTAGTGGCAACACGAGATATAATAGAACTGCTAAACCAACTAAGGCTAGAATGATAATTAGATGTTTTAACTTCATTTGAGTGGGTAAGTGAATAGAAATTCTAAAATAGACAAATATGGAATATCAAGACTGAGATATTTAAGAATTATCCTTACGGTTTTCCTCTATTATACATCCATTTTACCGTCCAAACAATCGCAAGAAATAATGGCAAACCCATAGAGACATTTACGAGCATTGCTTTTATACTAGTAACCTTTGCCGCACTACTAACCATCTCTGCCGTCAGATTAGGGAATGCACTCAACATCTCTAGTGTATTAAAATTCTCTTTGTAATCCACAAGCATGAGTAGGAGTGGAATCAAGGACAGGTACATCCAATTAGACTCTGGGCTAGTGATCTTCTTCAAGAAGTAAGCAGAGAATAAAATAAATAACAAACCATAGCCAATAGGGAAGATCATATCCACTACACCCGTCACATAATGATGTAGTGATCTGCCTTCCTCCTTGAGTTGTGTGAAAAATTCGCTGATCTCTGGCTCTGTATAACCTGAACGCATATCTATGATCAGTGTCTCCTCCCCGATCATCGCACCCATGTCCGCTTGATAGGTTTGGAATAGATAAATACAATACGCTGACACCAGAAATGCTGGCAGGATTAATTTCCAATTTGATGCCTTGGCTAAAAATATTTTCATGTGTTGCTTGAGATACGATTCCTAGATAGAAAATTAAGTATATAATATCTGCATCAAAGCATCTTTAAAATAGCAATGAATATAAATAATCCGATTATCAAACCCGATATAGTAATACCTGCTACTTTACTTAGAGGTAGTTTGTAAAAAACAGAAAAGGCTTCTATGTCTTTTCTGAATTCTTCATATGCATAAAGTCCAATCTTAAAAATTGCGTACACAAGTGCTGCCATAAAAATACAGATACCAATACCTCTGCCTAGCCCTGAGTTAAAAATATCAGAAAGCTGATCTATCGCCGATCTTAAAATAACAACCGCCAGCATTACACCAAAAACATGAGGAACATATCGGAAAATTAGCAGTAGACTTTCTACGAGAATGCTCTTCAACTTTTCTATTTGTGATGTAGCTTGGTGGTAGCCTGCGCTTCGTTTTCGTTGGGCTTTATTGCGTCGAGTGCGGCTGCTTTCTCGGGGAGGAACTACTGTCTCAAAAGACTGATTGGTTGTTTGTTTTCTTTTTAGTTTTTCCCAGATATCTAGGTCATACTTTGCTCTTTTTTTACGACTACTCAGTACATCATAGGCCTCGGTGATAATTATAAATTTTTCTGCTGCATCAGAAGCGTTGCTTTTATCAGGATGAAACTTAGTTGCTAACTTTCTGTAATTTTTCTTGATCTCCGCTTTAGTTGCATTAGATTCGATTCCTAAAAGTGCATAGTAGTCTTTCATTACTTTCTTAAGACGGTCTATACTTCACTTGGAGACCATGCAGAAAGTTGCGCATGAGTTGGTCTTCACAAGCCCGATATTGGTTTTGTTTGGGGTTTCTAAAAAAAGCACTTATCTCGTGTTTGCTGACCCACATATCTACGAGCTTAAACGTGTCTATGATATCGGTATCTTTGAAATCAAGAGCAATCTTTAATTTTCTAAAAATGATGTTATTATTCAATTGCTTTTCTGGAGCTGGTTGAGGGCCTTCTCTTTTACCTCTTCTTAGATTTATAAATCCATTGAGAAAAGAAGCGAGCTCTGGATCCGTTATTATCTGAAAATCTTCATGTTCATCTTTTTTGAGCCAATTACTTACTTGTGCTCTATTAACCTCGACTTCTGCTTGCGCAAATAGATCGATCATTTGATCATCAGTCAAATCAAAAATGTATCTGAGCTGTCTTAGGATTACATTGTTTTTCATTATGTGCTTTTCAGTTCGGACAAAGCTATTCATTTTTATAATTGATGTCTCCTAGTCTTGTATCTTATCATACTATTATCAATCCAATTGCTCTTAGCTGCTCCACCGCCTCACCATCCCAAAATAAAGCAAAATCAGTTAAGCCAAAATTAAGAAAGCCTTGCTCAAGTTCTTTGTAGGTCATCGTATCTGCATCTGCGGATGGGCTTATTGTTTTTAGTTGTTGTACTAACCATTTGCCTTGATCTGGATCACAGGATATCAGATATTCATTTTGTTTAGTCGTAACGTGTAGTGACTCACTTGGTTGATCGTAGATCGTCGGACCACCTATCCAAATTACTTTTTGGTCTGGCCTTGGCGCTGAGATATTGGGCTTAGCGAGATGGTTATATATCAGGTCTACTGGCAAACTTGTCTCAGGTATTTTATGATCAAACCACTCCTGGAGGGAATGGTCAAGACACATATCATGCATATAGTTATAGAGAGATTTTTTTAACCCTTGTGCATAGAGATCATGGTCTGCTCCTGTGGGATCGGTATGTACTAGATCGTTATTGGCAAATGTTCCTTGCCCTGTGTGATTTAGCACTTCAAAATCTGTAGGCGCGAGTCCTACGGGGCTATGGGCTGTCATCGCGAATCTATGCCAGAAGGCAGACTGCAATACTCCCTGCTCAAACATCTGTCGAACCACCTCTAGCGAATCCACCGTCTCTTGGTCGGTCTGGGTCGGAAAGCCATACATGAGGTAAGCGTGTACCATGACACCCGCTTGATTAAAATTTCTATTGACCTGTGACACTTGCTCTATCGTTACTCCTTTATCAATCAACTTGAGTAGCCTGTCCGACGCTACTTCTAATCCGCCAGACACGGCTATACAACCTGAGGTAGCTAATAACCTACAAAGATCTGCTGTAAAGCTCTTTTCAAATCTAATGTTAGTCCACCAGTTAACAACCAGTCGTCGACTTATTATTTCTATCGCCACGCTCTTCATCAACGCTGGAGGAGCGGCCTCATCTACAAAGTGAAACCCTCGTTCGCCAGTTTGCGCTACTAGCTCTTCCATTCTGTCAACTATAAGTTTTGCGGATGATGCCTCGTAGTCTTTAATATACGATAGCGAGATATCACAGAATGTACACTTACCCCAGTAACACCCATGAGCCATCGTCAATTTATTCCACCTACCGTCGCTCCACAGTCTATGCATCGGATTAGTCAACTGTATAACGGATAAATATTTTTTGAGTAAAAGGCCATTATAATCTGGCGTACCTACTTGCTCTTGTTTTACATCTGGTAGTAAGCTTCCGTTTTGATAAACAACCTCACCTCCTTGTAGCATAAATGTACGCTTGAGCATACTCGCCTCTATTTTCCCGTCAAGGTGTGACAGTAAATTACTCAGCGGTGTCTCTCCATCATCTAAGGTGATATAATCTACAAACTCAAAGACTCGTGCATCAGAAAGAGACCTTAGCTCCGTGTTGGGATATCCTCCACCCATGCATATTTTTGTGTTTGGATAATGTTCTTTTATCCACTGACCACACTTTAGGGCTGCAAAAAGATTACCTGGAAATGGTACAGAAAGGCAGATAAGTGAAGGCGTGCTTTTTAAGAACTGCTTTCGCAAAATACCTAACATGATATCGCTAATGTAGCTCGAAGCTGAATGTAATTCTTGGTATAGGTCATCAAAAGAATTAGCACTCATCCCTAATCGCTCAGCATACCTGCTAAATCCAAAATGTGGGTCGATAAGCTCTATAATAAAATCACCTATATCCTCTAGATACAAAGTAACAATGTGTCTTGCCTGATCTCTGATACCCATCGTGCCGAATGCCCACTCCAAGTCTTCTAACTGATCAAACTTAGAGGCCTCTGGCAATAGATTTCGCTCACAAATCAAGTGCGCTAGTGTAGGGTCTTGATCTTGAAGAAAATTAATGACCGGCTCGATGTTATCTATGTAGTCGTCCTGCAAGGCATATATCCGTCTTGCATTGGGAGTAGCTGTCTCAATGTCCTCCTTAGATACCTTAGCAAATAACTGCTCCAAGCCCCCTCTTGAGAACAAAGCCAAAATAGTATCTATCCCCAAGTCCATTTGTTCTGAGGGAATATCTATTGTGTTCAGATATCCTTTTATATAAGCCGTCGCGGGATAGGGTGTGTTGAGCTGTGTGAATGGAGGGGTAATTAATAATATTTTCTGTGGCAAGGGCTTTTGCAATTTAAGTCGCAAGTTAATTAATAGAATTCAGATAAAACTGATGCATATAATGCGAATATTTTTGAAAACTGCTGATTTTTGGGTTTTTAGTTTTTATAATTAACTCTATGATAATCAACGCTATATTCGATTACAACCGCGTACAACCGAACCTATCCGGTTATTATACGACTATCGCTTGGTCTTGCCCACATATTTGCATCGACACTAAAAGGAACTTCTCCTGAGTAATTAATCAAAGGCTTAGTTCTTATCTAATATTTTGTTTCACACGTTCTGACGATAAATGTCGGAATACAAAAAATTAACATCATGAATACATTAAGAAATTCTGTACAACTAATCGGAAACCTAGGCAAAGACATCGAGATCAAGGCATTCGACAATGGTAAAAAACTAGCTAAATTCTCGCTGGCAACTAATGAGTTTTATAAAAACAATAAGGGCGAGAAAGTCCAAGAAACGCAATGGCACAATATCATTGCCTGGGGCAAAACTGCAGAGTTCATGGAGAAGTCGCTGAGCAAAGGTAGCGAGGTTGCTATCAAAGGTAAGCTCACACATAGAAGCTATGACGACAAAGATGGCGTAACTAGATATATCTCTGAGATCATAGCTCAAGAGTTCATGAAGATAACTCGAGAGGAGACTCCGTTTTAGGTCTTAATAAAAACAACTTGATTATAAACATAAAGCAGCATTGTAAATAATTACAATGCTGCTTTTATAGTTTTTTATGCCAAGTATATTAGGATAGGTTTATTTAGAAGAACCCGTCTTTTACATAAAATTATCCAATCCTTTTACCCTTAAGTTTGTCACCTTATGTTCCAATGCAAATTTTGAAATCATAGGTGAGCACTCTAGCGTAATTGTCACTGCTTAATAAATTTTCGGACTATTAATTTGTTGTCGATCTTGATCTTTGCAAAATAGATACCAGCAAGCATTCCGGATACATCTTGTGTCGGAGTAAATTGGCGGCCACTAGCGTCTATGATTTGAATCAACTCGCCGGCCGAGATATTAAGTCGATCCAAAACCGGATTCGGGAAGACCACAACACTTCTGCGCAGTTTAAAATCACCATAGTCTGCAGATGATCTCAAATCAAAAATTACATTGATTACATTCGTATATGACAAGTCACCATTAAGATCTATAGACTTTATCCTATAATAATTATTCCCTTCTTGAGGATAAATATCCTCAAAACTATAAGCACTAAGTTCCTCGGCTTCTACCTCTCCTATCTCCTCATACTGATCAGTATCACTCTCTAAGGCTCGCTCTATGATATAGTGAGATACACTTACCTCTTTGGCAACTTCCCATGTCAATAGGACACTCTCATCTAGTGGCTTCCCCGTGAATGTTAGATAACTAGCTGGTAACACCTGATCAAGGACTCCATCACAGTTTTCATCGATAGCATTCCCTTCTATATCATCTGCATCAGGATTAATACCAGGATCCGTATCATCGCAATCACTTGCTCGCACAAAGCCATCCTCATCGAGATCATCATCCAACGTTTCTGGATCACAGTCATCGTCTATGCCATTGTACGCTATCTCTTCTGTGCCACAAGCAGATGATAAACATACATTATCTAAATAGATGCTTGCATTGTTGCCTCCCAAGAAGAACTCCATAGCCACGTTGTCAGACGAGACATTTCCATACTGAAAGCTTAAGGTATAACTTTGCTTAGATGTACTTAATTCCACTCCCAGCGAAAAATAATCTGTGAAAGGCTATTCATCTAAAAACACCTTTACTTCGACAAACCCATCTTCACTTGCATAAGCATCGAATGCTATAGTGTAAGTTTCGTTTTCTATTAGCTCAAACGGACCTTGCGCTATACCTGCGTCAATTTCATCTATATCTCTAAACACTGCTTCTCCATCCTCACTAGATGCATCACTTCCCCATTGCCACCACGCACCTAATCCATCAGTAAACTTACCATTATTGATAACACCACATGGCAGGATAGGTACTCCAGTGCAATTACAATTACTGTCTTCTACGTCATTCTCAGTAAGTGGGTTACCGTCGTCACATGCCGTACCTGGCGCGATATATCCCGGAGTCCCAGGGCAGTTACAAGAGTGGTCGAGGACTCCCATCAGTTTAGCATCGCTCATAAAATTTTGAGCAGTAATATTCTGTGATGGGTCATTGATATTACCATTATCACGATTATCCGCACTGCTGTGATTATATAATAGTGTACATAAAAAGACTTATTAATGATAGTCGAGTTGCATTAGATATTATAAATGATCTATAAAGCCATCAATACAATTCATTTTTTCCTGTTTTGATTATCTAGCTTTTTTATATCTTATCGATTCTTAAAATAAATCGATGCAGATAAAAGAAACTCCTAAAGAATATGATGCAGTAATAGTCGGCTCTGGTGCTGGAGGTGGGATGTCCGCCAAGGTACTGTCAGAGGCTGGATTAAAGGTTGCTGTCATGGAAGCAGGCCCCTTTTTTGACCCTAAAGACCCAGAGACCCAGACACAACTAAAGTGGCCATGGGAGTCTCCTCGTAGAGGAGCTTCGACTAGTACAAGACATTTTGGTGATTTTGATATGGCCTATGGTGGTTGGTCGCTAGAAGGTGAGCCTTACACACAGAAAGATGACTCTAACTTTATGTGGTTTAGATCGCGGATGCTTGGAGGCCGTACTAATCATTGGGGAAGAATTTCCTTGAGGTTTGGGCCTAAGGATTTTAAGGGCCATTCTCATGATGGCTTAGGTGATGACTGGCCGATTGGATATGATGATGTGAAGCCATACTATGACAAGCTAGATAAGATGATCGGTGTCTTTGGGTCCAATGAAGGATTACCTAATGACCCTGATGGTTTTTTCTTGCCTCCTCCTAAGCCACGATTGCACGAACTATACTATATCAAAGCTGCAAAAAAACTCGGTGTCACGGTGATACCTTCAAGGCTATCCATTCTGACAAAGCGGATCAATGCAGAAAGAGGCGTCTGCTTCTATTGTAATCAATGTAGCAGATCCTGTAATCAGTATGCTGATTTTAGTTCCGGGTCTTGTCTGATCTTCCCTGCACAAAAATCTAATGGCCAAGTAGACCTATACAACAACTGTATGGTGCGTGAGGTAGTCATGAATAAAGAAGGCAAAGCTAGAGGTGTCACTTACATCAATAAAGAAGATGGTAAATCTTATGAGATCAGAGGGAAGGTGGTAATCCTTGCTGCTTCGGCTTGCAGTACAGCCAGGATCTTGCTCAACTCTAAAGATGGCGGAGCCGCTGGGATGGGTAATAGTAGTGGCCTTGTCGGGAAGTATCTGCACGATTCTACTGGGTCTGGTAGAGGAGGTTTTATTCCTGCCATGATGGATCGTAAGATGTACAATGAAGATGGTGTGGGTGGTATGCACGTATACTCACCATGGTGGCTTGACAACAAGAAATTAGATTTTGGTAGAGGATACCACATCGAGGTTTGGGGAGGAATGGGTATGCCTAACTATGGTTTCGGTATGGGTATGGATGGATTCAATGAGTTCATGGGTATGTCTAAAGGCGGATACGGAGATAAACTAAGAGATGATGTGAAGCGATACTATGGTGCGACGATAGGATTTGGAGGACGAGGTGAGTGTATTGCTAGAGAAGATAACTATTGTGAGCTAGATCCTGATGTAGTAGATAAGTGGGGTATACCCGTGTTGAGATTTAACTACTCTTTCTCTGATCATGAACTTAATCAGGCGAAGCATATGCAGCAGACTTTCGAGCAACTGATAGACGCTATGGGCGGTAAAGTTTTTGGAGATACTCCTACCAAAGAACAGAACTATGGCCTTAACAAGGGTGGAGAGATCATTCACGAAGTAGGAACTACTAGAATGGGTAATGACCCTAACAAATCAGTCTGTAATAAATATCAACAGCTACATGATGTAGACAATGTCTACATCACAGATGCTGGACCATTCGTCTCTCAGGCAGACAAGAATTGTACCTGGACCATATTAGCTTTATCGATGAGAGCATCAGAACATATTGTAGAACAATTGAACAAAAGAAATATATAGATCATGGATAGAAGAGATACCATAAAATCGCTACTCGTGGGCAGTCTTGCGGGTGGTGCTGTCATAAGTACACAGTCCTGCAAGACCGATGTCAATGTAGAAGGAATCGTAGAAGAAGTATTCAAGGTCGGTGTCGGCAGGACACCAGAAGAAAGCGCCCGAGAGCAAAGATTATTCTCCGAAGATTTTTTAACTGATGATGAGCTCGGCGATCTCGCAACACTCTGTGATATTATCTTGCCGTCTAGCGCAAGTGCTGGCTCTGCTAATGATGCAGAGGTGCCAGACTTCATCAATTTCATGGCGAAGGATATTCCTAGTTTTCAACTTCCTATCCGGGGTGGCTTAGCATGGATAAATAACGAAGCTCGTAAGCGATTCGAAAAATCGTTTGATGATAGCTCTGCTGCACAGCGTCTAGAGATCATAGATGATATTGCTTATCCAGATAAGGTGGCAGAAGGCATGAACCAAGGTGCAAAATTCTTTGATCGTGTAAGGGGTCTTGTCCTCACTGGCTACTATACTTCTAAGATAGGTATCGAAGATCTGGGCTATGTAGGAAACAGACCTAATGTCTGGGATGGCGTACCACCTGAGGTACTTAAGGACCACGATGTAGATTATGATCCTGCATGGATAGCTAAGTGTATCAATCAAGAAAAAAGAATGGAACAAGTAGAGTGGGATGACAAAGGGAATGTGTTGAATAATTGATCTTGACTTTTACAAAAAATGAAAGAGGAAATACTAGTGGTAGTATTTCCTCTTTTTTGTTTATAGTACTTTTTACTGTCCCTCTGTCCCCGGCCCTCTCTTCCAGAAAGGGAGTCTTCGCGCGTAGCTCTAGTTGTGCGTCCAGTTCTTCGCTTTTAGGGAGATTTGGATGGTCGGTGTCTAGTTGCCTACGGTCTTAAGTACTCCTCAAAACTTTTAATCCTTAGAGCCTCTATCCCTGCATCGGCCAATTTTTTATTTATAGTAAGCACCTGCTCTTGGTAATTATCAAATTTAGCAGCGATCGTGTCCATGTCTTCTCGTAGTGAATTGGTCTTCTCTATTTGTGCTTGAGAAGGCATCCCTGGATAAAAACTTACATCTAGGTAAAGTGTCGAAATCTCCTCTCTGACGTTAGAGCCTTCGTCTACATAAAAATCTCCTTCCATAGAAACTAATCCATCTTTATACAACTTTGCGTCCTTTGCAAATCCCATGAGCTCTTCTTTGAGGTCCTTATCTGCCTGCTCACTTAGCCCGTCCGCTTGCTCATGTAGGTTTTGTAGCGTATAGTAGATATGTCCGAGCTCGTTAGTCATATCATACAATTTCATTAGAGTGTTCATCTGTACTTCTCGATCTTCCTTAGAGTAACCTCCTGTAGGATCATTTTGTAATTCCACTTGAGTGCTGTATTCTTCTTTTCCTTTTTTGATCTTTACAGTATAAGTACCTTCCGTTAAACTAGGGGGCATTGCAGATCCAAAAAGTGCCATTCGATTATTAGTTGGTGCTGCTTTAGGCATTGGTAGCCTCAGCGGTAATTCTACGACGTTGATACCTTTACTTTTCCCTGCTGGTAATTCTGCGATGAACTTTCCTGTATCATCATATACTTTCATCGACATCTTTCCGAAAGTGTGTCTCTTCTTCATGTAGTAAGATATAGTAGCTACATCACTCGGATTCTCCCCTACGAATTGTCCAGCCCCAGTAAAAGGAACAGACATCGCTTGCAATCTCACTATCGCCGGTTTACTATCAAAGAAGTCTAGCTTCTGGGCTATCATATCTTCCGTGAGCGCTCTCAATGGTGCTAGATCATCGATGATATATACTCCTCTGCCATGCGTCCCTATGACTATCGCATCATCCGTCGTGGGCAACGCAAGATCGTGCACCGCTACATGCTTAGGTATATTATTACTAAAGGATTTCCAACTCTCTCCTTGGTCCAAAGACAAATAAAAACCAAACTCTGTCCCCAAGAATAATAAGTTAGGATTGATCAGGTCTTCCTTTATCACGTTGGCAAAGCCAAGCACATTCTCATCATTGATCCTTGTCCAGGTCTTCCCAAGATCTTTGGTTTTGTAGACATAAGTATTCTTATCACCACTACGATGTCCTGTTACCGTCACGTAAGCTGTATTCTTCTCGTGCTTGCTTGCATCGATTGCGCTTACCCAAAGTCCTTTAGGTAATCCGGTCATTGTGTTGGTTACATTACTCCATTTCTTACCACCGTTAGAAGTCACTTGCACATAACCATCATCCGTGCCTGCCCAGATTATATTTTCATCTATAGGTGATTCGCTTATGACGTAAATCGTTGTATTATTTTCTGCGGTAGAATTATCTATACTTAGTCCTCCGGATTTCTTTTGTCGTTGTCTATTCTTATCATTCGTCGTAAGGTCATCTGATATCCTATCCCAGCTGTCCCCCATATCATCAGACTTAAACAAGAATTGACTTCCAAAGTATATCCTGTCAGGATTATGAGTACTCAGATGTATCGGTGCATTCCAGTTGAATCTAAATTTGGGATCGTCCTTGCCTTCTAGTGGCTTTATGTTTTTAGACTGCCCATCATTCTTATTGTGCCTTACTAGATTACCTCCCTGAGATTCTGAATAGATGATATGTTTCTCTGTAGGATGTCTGAAAGAATAAAATCCATCACCATAGAAAGATAACTTCCAATCACTATTACTGATAAATCCATACTTGGTCCTAGATGGTGCATACCATGATCCATTGTCTTGGAGTCCTCCGTAGACATTATAAGGCTCATCATTATCCACACTGATCTGGTAGAACTGAGAGATGGGAAGATTTTTGAAATGCTCAAACAGTTTTCCACCATCCAGCGATCTATAAACACCGCCATCTGTTCCTAGGTATATCGTTTTATTGTTGTTTGGGTCTACCCATACGTCATGCATGTCGGAGTGTACACCACTTTGCACTGTTCTGAAAGTATGCCCGCCATCCTCACTGATCGTAAGGTTTAGTCCACATTTGAATAGTTTGTTTTCATCCGTCGGGTCTGCTACCATTCTAGAAAAATAAAATGGTCTGACGGTCATATTAAAATCCTTATTGATCAACTCAAAAGACTTACCACTATCTGTTGATTTATATAATCCCTTATCCGCTTTGTTCTCCGTTTCCGCAGACACATAGATAACATCTGAGTTAGTTCTAGGAATAGCAATTGCCATTCTTCCCAATTTTCCTTCAGGGATACCATTATTTATTTTTTTCCAGGTCTTCCCTTTGTTTACAGATTTATAAAGCCCACTGGAATTACCTCCAGAGTTAAAAAAATCTGGCGACCTTCTGTGCTCCCACATCGCTGCATATAGCACGTTAGGGTCATTAGGGTCCATGATCAGGTCAGCACATCCGGTATTCTCATCTATGTACAAGACCTTCTCCCAGTTAGTCCCAAAGTCAGTACTTTTATAAACGCCTCGTTCTTCGCTCGCACTCCAGAGCTGACCTTGTACTGCCACGTAGATCGTATTAGAAGATACAGGATCTACTATTATCCTAGCGATATGCTCGGAATTTGGAAGTCCCTTATTGGTCCAGCTTCTACCTGCATTCGTACTGACATAGATACCGTCTCCTACCGACACACTGTTCCTCACCCATGGTTCTCCTGTCCCTACCCATACCGTATCTGGGTGTGCCTGGTCGATATCGATCGCCCCTATAGAAAGTATCTGCTCATCAAACACTGACTTAAAAGAAGCTCCCGCACTGATGGATTTCCATACCCCTCCGCTCGCTGCTCCGACATAGAGTATCTCTGGCGTAGACTCGACCGCATCTATAGCCGCTATCCTTCCACTCATGACAGCAGGTCCGATGCTCCTAGCCCTTATGTCTCCAAAAGAAATATCAGTCGTCGTTAATTGCCCATATGCATTGTTTGAGAAAATAATCACAAAAAGAATAGTAATGTAAAATAGTTGTTTCATAAAATTCGTCTTTGTCATGCAAAAAAAAGCCTGTTAAAATAAATTCTAACAGGCCAGATATAAGTTGTAAATATTTATTTTTTTGGAAATGAAAAGCTACTGTCTTCGATCTCTACGTCTAGTTCTATCTTATCTGCAGTCATCGTCATCATAGTTTGTCCACCAACTTTTTGTTCTATAGAGAACGGAACAAATAAACCATCTACTTCTTGGTAATCACTCGAATAGGTTTCTATAGTTTGTCCTTTCATCGGACCAGCCTGCGGAAAGTTCCTGACCATGATCGGCACAAGATCATCTGGGTCAAAGAAATACATTACCTCATCTCCAGATTTTTTGGTCAATTTTAATTTATGTGCATTTACCCCATCTACTTCTTCGGTGCCTTCTAAAGAGACGGTGTGTCCCTTCTCAGCATAGTCAAGAAGATCATCCTCGAAGGTTTCTTTCGCAGCTTCCGCAGCTTCTTCTGGTGTTTTCTTTGTCGGCTCAGTACCTCCCATAAAAGGATTGATCGTCCATGCTACCTCCCCATCAAAAGCTTCTATCAATTGCTTCCCTTGTATGTCTACCACTACCTTGTTCTTGTTAGGATATTTTGCGTACACCGTTAACGGGAAGTTCATACCCATCTGAGCACCGTTTCCTGTTATCTTCATCGATTTTACCTTTCTCCAAGCATCTTTACCTCCAGTATTTTCTAGGTACGTATCTATGATCTCATCTGCTGTCTGAGCATTTAGTATAGCAGAGCACGTTAGAGAAAGCATAACTGCTAGTATGAATGTGTATAGGATCTTCATAGGTTTTGTTTGTTTGAATAATCAATTTAGATTTTTTTCTCTCTTTGCCAATAAGAAGTTTTACGAATCGTCGCTTTTTGACGACCAATTGTAGTTCTCTATCCCTCAGACCCCTTCTTTCGTGAGTTAGGAAACGCAGAAAGATTCTCTACTGTTGCAAGCTTAATCAATGGCCTTTCTTTTATATCATAATCATTAAAACCCGTAAAACAAGATTCTGATAATTTAGCTCAATGTCTTTCATTTCACACCGCTATATAATTTCTCTGAGCCTTAGTGTCTCTGTGTTTAAAAAAATGTTCTCACTTCCTCCAAGCTAAAATTCTTTCTCTATCCCAGTTAGAATATTTCTTACTTTCACAGCACCAATAAAAACAAAATGTCAGACAAGAAAGTAATCTTTGCCATGGAAGGCGTCACAAAGACCTATCCACCCAAGAAGCAAGTCCTAAAGAACATATGGTTATCCTTCTACTATGGAGCCAAGATAGGTGTCTTAGGTTTGAATGGCTCTGGTAAGTCCAGCCTTCTAAAAATAATAGCGGGTTTAGACACCAACTACCAAGGCAAAGTGACGTTTGACAAAGAATACAAGATCGGGTATCTAGCTCAGGAGCCAGAACTAGATGAGACCAAAACCGTCAAAGATATCGTAAAGGAAGGCGTACAACATATCGTAGATGTGGTAACTGCTTACGAAGACATATCTAACAAGCTAGCAGAACCGATGGACAATGACGCCATGATGAAGCTAATCGAAGAACAAGGAGACCTACTAGAAAAGATGGACCTGCTCGGTGGTTGGGAATTAGACCATACACTAGAGATGGCAATGGAAGCTCTAAGGTGTCCGCCAGATGATGCTGAGATAAAAGTACTCAGTGGAGGAGAAAGACGTCGTGTAGCCTTGTGCAGACTATTACTTAGCAAGCCAGATATTCTACTCCTCGATGAGCCCACTAACCACTTAGATGCTGAGAGCGTACATTGGCTAGAACAGTTCTTAAAATCATTTCCGGGGACAGTCATCGCTGTCACTCACGATAGATACTTTCTGGATAATGTAGCTGGTTGGATATTAGAACTTGATCGTGGAGAAGGTATACCGTGGGAAGGAAACTATAGCACCTGGCTAGAACAAAAATCTAATCGACTAGCGCAAGAAGAAAAAGATGAATCCAAACGTCAGAAGATTCTTAAGAGAGAGCTAGAGTGGTCTCGTATGAACGCAAAAGGCCGTCAGTCAAAAGGTAAGGCTAGACTTAACGCCTATGACGCTATGACCAGTGTAGAAGCTAAAGAGAAAGAAGCTTCACTAGAACTTTATATCCCTCCTGGTCCCCGTCTTGGTGATAAGGTCATAGATATAGAAGGCGTTACAAAGTCCTACGATAATCGAGTCCTAATAGATAATTTAAACTTGTCTATTCCTAAAAATGCAATAGTCGGCATCATAGGACCAAACGGCGTAGGTAAGTCCACCCTCTTTAGAATGATCATGGGTCAAGAGAAACCAGATAGTGGTACTATCACAATAGGTGATACCGTAAAGTTGGCTTACGTAGATCAATCTCATGAAGACTTGATACCAGAAAAGACGATATACGAAGTAGTAAGTGGTGGTAATGATATCATTACGATCGGCAACAAAGAGATGAACGCAAGAGCATATGTAAGCAAGTTTAACTTCGGCGGTGGCGATCAACAAAAGAAAGTCGATGTGCTATCCGGAGGTGAGCGTAACAGACTTCACTTAGCCATCACACTCAAGGAAGGAGGCAATGTCATGCTACTAGATGAGCCGACGAATGACATCGATGTCAACACCCTAAGAGCACTCGAGGAAGCTATAGAAAACTTTGCAGGATGTGTCTTAGTTATTTCTCACGATCGTTGGTTTATAGATCGATTAGCTACGCATATTCTTTCCTATGAAGATGACGGACAGGTAACTTTCTATGAGGGTAATTTTAGTGATTTTGAAGCTGCTAAAAAAGAACGTTTGGGTGATGTTGCACCGAAGAGACCTAGATTTAAAAATTTGTTGTAATTCGGCCCTTTTTGTCTGAATTATGATTTATAAGATTAATGGATTTTATGATTTAGCCTTCTTAAGGTTTTCCTGTGCCTTAGTGTCTCTGTGTTTAAAACATATTCTCTTTTTTCTCCGCACCTCTACTTCGTAGCATTCATCAAGCTTTGAACAACCGACCCAAATGCTCCTCATCGGGCACCCTATCCTGACTCATCAGACTAACCACGACATACACTACACAAGAAATCAGAAAAGCAGGAATGATCTCATGCAAGTCTTTCAGTGATTCTACACGCAATCTAAAACCAAAGCGCCACACAACAGTGCAGACCATACCGACTACCATCGAACTAAGCGCTCCGAGGTCCGTCCCCCACTTAAGGTAAAGCCCGCCAAATATTGCAGGGAAAAAACTAGCCGCGAATACCGCCCCGGCAAAGGCAGTAAGCTCCACGATACCTGCAGGAGGATAAAGAGAGATGACAAAAACAAGTACACAATAAGCGAACATGGCCCATTTAGTTTTACTAATAATTTGATCTTCGGGCATAGGCTTCCAGGTATCCCAGATATCTTTTACAAACGCTGTCCCTACGATCAATATAACCGATGCTAAAGATGACATCCCTGCAGCAAATAGTCCAGCTACGCATATCCCACTAATAACTTGATTATCCATTTTCTGCAACATAAATCCGACTACTTCATCTGTATGATCAATCAAATAGGCTGCCTCTTCTGCTGTCGCCATTCCATGTACAAGCGCTCCCAATCCCATCACACATACAAGCGAAACACCTAAAAAAATAGGCGTCCATATCATCGCGAATTTCATACTCTTAGCATTATCTATAGAATAAAATCGGATCAAGGATTTAGGGTCAGAGATCTGCTTCATACCGATAGATAATCCTATCCCGAGGATATACATGAAAGAGACCAACATCCCAAAACTAACTAACCCATTACCGATTGGTTGTCCTGTTTTTGTGATATGATCCGTGGTAGCGATCTTGGTCATTAGCTCGTCTACACCACCAACATAAATAAATGGCAGAGACACCATCAAGATAGCCACTCCAAACATAATGATCCCTTGAACAGCATCTGTCCACAACACACTATACATCCCTCCCCAAATGGTATAGGCACAAGTGATGAATATGATCATGAAAGCGCCCCAAGCATAAGGAACCTGCAGTACGGATTCTAAGACATGCGCACAACCTTTGGCTATGCCGACCATATAAAACATCGTAGCGAATAAGATAGCTATAGCAGAAAGTATCCTTATGCTTTTAGACAGGTTACTTTTGTATCGTAGCTGAAAATAATCTGGAACTGTAAATGACTTCAATGCAGCGGATTGATTTCTCATTCTTGGTCCTAGCACCAGCCATGCAATCACACAAAAGAATGCCCAGATCAAGCCCACCCACGCCCAAGACAATCCATACTGAAATGCCTTGCCTGCCTGTCCGATATAAGTATTAGTACTCGCAGAAGTAGAAAAGAATGCTAATGAAATTACCCAGCCCGGTACTTCTCTTTTTGCGATGTAATATTCTCTAACCCCTGAGGCAGCTTTCTTTTTAAAATGCCATCCTATCCCCAAACAGAATAAGATGTACACAACTGTAAGTAGTATCACAAACCAGTTCTGCGCTAAGTAGTCCGTCATTCGTCTTCACCTTCTTCTATCTCTACATTCATTCGCATGACGAGGAGAGCATTTATAAATACCAACACAAGTATTCCCCAGTATGGTAAGCTAGTCAGAAAGTCCATCAGTAAGTTATACGATTGGAGTTATTACTTTTCATTGTGAACTACCTTTCGCTTTAGTTTTTTCTTTGAATAAGATCACAAAGGCAAAGGCAAATACCGCCATCGCTATAGCAAACATGGTCCAGAAAGACTTCCAGTCAGACAAGGCCATAGCTCCATCTACTGCATGACTATTAAAGAATGAACCAGACAACTGTGTACCTAATAGGAATCCTACTCCTTGCGTAAGCAAGACCAATAGTCCTTGAACCTGACCCCGTACATCAGTCGACGTCTCTTTGTCAATATAGATCTGCCCTGTCACAAAAAAGAAATCGTAACAAATACCATGTATCCCTATACCCAGCATGATCATCCAGAAAGAACCACTCATAGACGCTCCAGCAAATAAAGTGAATCGTGCTAACCACGCTAACATACCGAGAAACAACATCCACTTAACACCCAATCGGTGAAACAAGAATGGTATCAAAAGCATAAAGAATATCTCTGAGAATTGCCCAAAAGACATCTCGAAACTCGGGTTCTGAAAATGAGTGAGTGCAAGATCAGTATTCAATGTTTTAAAAAAAACTGGAGCATATGGGAAGTAAGTGCCAAAGGCTATGAAAATCAACATAGCACTGATCAAGAAAACTATAAATGATCGATCTTTCAATTCTCTTAAAGCGCCTAAGCCTAAGATCTCTTTCCACGAAGTAGCCTTACCGGCCAGTGGCGGCGGTGTCTTGGGCAAAGTAAAGCTATAGAGACCAAGAAGAATCGACGCTCCTCCCCCAATGTACAGTGGAGTCGCTGTAGAATCTGCCATCAGTACCTTCCCAATAAGCAACCCTGCTACAACCCAGCCTATCGTACCAAAAACACGTACAATTGGAAAGTCCTTTTCTTGATTATCTAAATGATGAAAAGATAATGAAGCTGTGATACCAAGCGTAGGCAAGTAACAAAGAGAATGCAGTCCAAGCAGAGTCAAGAACATAGACGATCCTGCAAACTGAGGCATAAGACACATCGCCACTCCGCCTAACAAACACAGGACTCCAAGGACTTTCTCTGAATCAAAAAATCGATCTGCTATCATTCCCATAAAAAATGGGGTGATAATGGCCGCTATTGGTCCTAATGAATAAGCCCAATTAATAGAATCCGCCATCCCGATAGTGCCCATATAGTTGCCCAATGTAGGTGCCCAACTTCCCCAAATCACAAATTGGAGGAACATCATAATCGCTAGTCTTGTCTTTATTGCTCCGTTCATTCTCCTAATATAGCGATGGATATTTAAACTCTTTACATTTTATGGTCTTGACAAGCTATATAACTACATATAAATTTGTGATGCACCACAAAGTATTTAATACGTGAAGAGAGTAAATCGTAGAATAGATTTTAATGAGACCGGAAGACATGTTATCAATGATGTCTCAGAATCTTATTACTATAAATACTTCAAGAAGCAGAAAGGTGATTATGTCAAGGTAACTCACCTAACTAGCTATCAGATATGTGATGTCTACACTAATAAGAATAACAATATCTCTGCTTATCTAAAACTAAATGGAGATCGGGCAACCTACAAAATGGTCTTTGACCATAAGGGCAAAAGACTGAGTTATAAAAACTCGGAAATTGTTGCGAAAAGAATAAACGCCAATCCTGATTACAATTGCCATGGTCTGACCTTCCTTGATCGTATGTTTTGGCTAGAGCTGGATAATGACATTCTAGATACCATATTAAAAGATGATAAGTACGAGCAATGTACTTTTGATAAACTCAAAGAAGGAGGGGTGGCATTGTATTTTAAAAAATCTGGCAAAATACATCACTCTGCACGTATCATGAATGGTAATCTTATCTCAAAATTCGGTATTAATGATACGGTAACAATCGGCGAACCCCAGCTCAAGAAGTATTACAAAAAGAACGTAGACTTTGATCAAACTCGATATTATAACCCTTAATACCAAATGGGTCATGACCCATTGAATATCAAAAAAGAATTGTTATTTTACTTGTACACTAAACAAGTAACGTGGCTAAGAAAATATTGATCCTTACTGGTGATGGTGGCGAAAGCTACGAGACCTTGTATGCCAAGCATAGACTTGAAGAAGCTGGATACAAAGCAGTTATCGCTGCTCCTACAAAAAAAAGATTGAATCTGGTGATTCATGATTTTGAACCAGGGTGGGATACTTACATCGAGCGCAAAGGATATTATGTAGAATCAGATATCCCTATCAGCAGAGCAAAAGTAAAGGACTATGTTGCCATCCTACTCATCGGTGGTCGCGCACCTGAGTTTTTGAGAAATGATAAGAAGGTCGTGAAGCTGGTCCAAGATTTTTATAAAGATGAGTCCAAGTTCGTCTTTGCCATCTGTCACGGTATCCAAATACTCGTAACGGCAGGATTGGTCAATGATAAGAATATTACTTGCTATGAACACGTCAAGTTTGAAGTAGAAGCTTGCGGAGGCACATTCATCGGAAAAAAAGAAGCTGTAAGGGATGGCCGTCTCGTGACCGGACAGACTTGGCAGTCCCACCCTGATTTTTACAAACTTGTTTTTAAATGTCTCCATGAAAAATAATCTAAGCCTGTATTTCCTTTTGATCATGATCTCGCTCTCATGCAAAGAGTCTGATAAATCGATAGCAAAAACAGTCCTGACTGGTGAAGTAATTAGCTTCGAAGCAAACCCTCAGCCAGTACCTGAGCAAAAAGTAAAAACACTCGAAATAGGCGAAGCGGCACCAGACTTTAAATTGATCGGTATAGATGGTAAGTACCATACGCTAGCAGAATACGATAACGCTGAGGCACTTGTCATTATATTCACCTGCAATCACTGTCCGACAGCACAGGCTTATGAAGATAGGATGATCCAGTTAGTAAAAGACTATAAGGATAAAGGGGTGCAGATGATCGCGATCTCTCCTAATAGTCCATTGGGTCTGCTGTACCAGGAGTTAGGCTACTCAGACCTAGGTGATGATTATGATGAGATGATCATTAGGCACAAAGATAAGGGCTACAACTTTCCTTACCTCTATGATGGTGATGATGAGAAAGTTTCTTTACAGTATGGTCCAGTAGCAACGCCCCATGCTTTTGTCTTTGATAAAGAAAGAAAGCTTCAGTACATAGGCAGATTAGATAAGATAGAAAAACCAGGTACTGCTAATGCAGAAGATCTCAGAACTGCACTAGATCAGGTATTAGCTGGAGAACCCGTGACTGATCCTGTGACTAAGACTTTTGGCTGCTCTACAAAGTGGGGGTGGAAAACGGAGTACAAGGAAAAGATCTATAAAGAGTGGAAAGAAAAACCGGTAAGCCTAAATCCACTAGATGAGCAAGGTGTCCAAGACCTCCTCGCTAATAATGATTCGGAGAAGTTACGCTTGATCAACGTATGGGCTACGTGGTGTGGACCATGCAGGATCGAATATCCTGAATTCATAAAAGTGCATAGAATGTTCGGCCAGAGAGATTTTGAATTTGTATCGTTATCCACCGATAAAGTAAAAAAACAAGATGCCGCTCTTAAATTTCTTAAGGAAAGTAATTCTGCGGTTAATAATTACATCTATTCAGAAGAAGATAAATACGCCATGATAGAAGCCGTTGATCCTGATTGGAATGGTGCCCTACCCTATACCATACTTGTCGAACCGGGCGGGAAAAAAGTTTGGTCCTATCAGGGCGAGGTAGATTTCTTAGAACTTAAGAGAGCAATCGTCGACCATACAATGATCGGACGGTATTTTTAGCTAACGGTATAATTCTTAGCTTCTCATACGACAAATAATATTTGTTGCTTACCACTCAATTGGTTCACTATTAAAAGAGTTATTAACTTACATCTACTATCTTTTCTACGTCAATAACTTTTAACAACAACTCCACTTATGAATACTCCTGATCAAAATTTTGATGCTTTAAACCTCCTGCTCCCAAAAGCTCCTGAGCCTATGGGTGTCTATAAACCAATCCTGCAACTAGGAAATATGGTATATCTATCTGGACACGGTACACTAAAATCTGACGGCACCTTCATCGTCGGTAAGGTCGGTGATAATATGACTACTGAAGAAGGTAAAGTCGCTGCTCGACAAGTAGGTCTTGCGATGCTTGCAACCCTAAAAGAAAACCTTGGCAGCCTCGATAAAATCAAGCGAGTCATCAAAGTCCTAGGGATGGTAAATTGTAAATCAGATTTTACAGAACACCCATATGTCATCAATGGTTGCAGTGAATTATTCTTAGCCATATGGGGCGAAGAGTTGGGCGTAGGTGTGCGTAGTGCTGTAGGCATGGGTTCTTTACCTGGTGCAATACCTGTAGAGATCGAAGCACAATTCCAACTACATGATCAATAAGCCTACTCCAGAAGACTGGTACTATATTCAGAATGTATCAGAAATAGATTCTCCTGCTTTGATTATTTTCCCGGACAGGGTACAAGCTAATATCAATCAGATGATTGGCTTGGTCGGTGATGCCGAGAGACTAAGACCACATGTCAAAACACACAAGATGGCTGAGGTAGTACAAATGCAATTAGATGCAGGCATCTGGAAATTTAAATGTGCTACCATCGCCGAAGCAGAGATGCTTGCAATTTTGGAAGTACAAGATGTACTGATCGCCTACCAACCAGTAGGACCAAAAATAAATCGCGTCTTAGCACTTATACAAAAGTTTCCGCAGACTAGGTTTTCAGTACTCATTGACAATCAAGAATCTGCTGAGAAGCTCAATCGATTTTTTAATAAAGCAGATGAAACCATTACTGTTTTCTTAGATATAGATGTCGGCATGCATCGCACAGGTGTTAATCCAGAAAAGGCACTTGATCTTTTCTCTTACTGTAGATCTCTATCATCAATTAATCCATCTGGCCTACACGCTTATGACGGACATGTGCACAACGACGATAAGAAACAGCGACAAGACACCGCTACAGAAGTCCAAGCGATCATTGATCAGTTGTATGCTGATATCGGACAAGATATAGAGGTAGTCGTCAGTGGTACACCTAGCTTCCCGTACCACGCCCAGAGAAAAAAATACACCTGTAGTCCTGGTACATCTCTGCTTTGGGATTGGAGATATAGTACTATGTGTGATGATCAGGACCTGTCTCACGCCGCCATAGTCATATCAAGAGTCATCTCTAAGCCAAGTGAGAATTTAATTTGTGTTGATCTAGGTCATAAAAGTATAGCTTCGGAGATGCCCTTCCCTAGAGTTCATTTCCTAAACCTTCCTCATGCAAAACAGATCAGGCATAGCGAAGAGCACTTAGTCTTGGAGCTAGAAGAAAATACATCTGTCCATGTAGGAGATCTACTCTATGGTATTCCGATGCACATCTGCCCAACTGTTGCATTACACGAGACTGTCGAAGTAGTCAGAGAACAGTCACGAGAAGAGATTTGGGAAGTTGTTGCTCGAAAGCGGAAGATCACTATCTAAGTATACCTAAAATAGACCGACTATCAAAGACTAAATGTTTTAAGTCTTTATAAATCTACGATCTACTCTCTTATTTTAACATCTCTTTGATTTTCTTCAACAGCAATCATCAAGAAAACCTTTTTCATTTTATCCGATTTTTTGTATCTCAATTATAGCTAAATAAGAGAAATTGCTTTTCCTATCTTTAAGCCAAAATCTCCTATGTATAAATATTCCCTCTTACTTGCTAGCCTTATCTTTTTGTTTACCAACTGCCAACAATCGGTGGAGATATTTCCCTTGGCATCTAATGGGACAGAAATACATTACGACCAATCTCAATTTCCATTTTACCATGGTGTTGCTTCTGGTGATCCTCTAGCAGATGCCGTCATCATCTGGACTCGGGTGACACCACCCAACAATATGCCTATCGAGGTGGATTGGAAAATGTCTACATCCAAATTGTTTGACAATATAGTTGCTGATGGTAAGGTAACAACAGATAGTACTGCTGATTTTACGGTCAAGGTCGATGTCAAAGGTCTCGCAGCGAATACTAAATACTACTATCAATTTAGTGCATTGGACGAAAGCTCATCAATAGGAGAAACCAAAACCATCAACAATACCAATCAAGGAGAACTAAAGCTTGGTGTCGTAAGCTGTAGTAATTATGAATGGGGATACTTTGCTGCATACAAACATTTATCCGAGAAAGAATTAGATGCTGTCTTACACCTAGGAGATTATTTTTATGAATATGCTCCTGGTAAATATGGTGATACTACTATAGGGAGATTTAATGTTCCTCCTATAGAAATCTTATCACTAAATGATTATAGAACTCGGTACGCACTCTATCACACCGACAAGGATTTACAGGCCGTACATCAAAAACATCCTTTCATAGCGATCTGGGATGATCATGAGATCACTAACAATGCTTACAAGTCTGGCGCAGAAAATCACCAAGACGACGAGGGAAGCTATGATGATCGTAAAGCCATAGCAACGCAAGCCTATTATGAATGGTTACCAATAAGAGAAAGTGCATCCAATGAGATCTATCGGTCTTTCGAATTTGGAGAACTTGCTAACTTGATCATGCTCGACGAACGCCTTGCTGGAAGGACCAAACAAGCAGACAGTCTTGCCCAAGTTGATGAAAGTTACTCCATGCTAGGAGCAAAACAATTAGCCTGGTTTAAAGACGAACTATCTAAAGGGTCTGCTACTTGGAAGATCATCGGCAATCAAGTGATCTTCTCTCCGCTGGATGTCTCTCAGCTCAGGCCTGACAGTCCTGCCAATCTAGACGCATGGGATGGCTATGCAGTGGAGCGCGATGATATCGTAGATCACCTTGTCCAAAACGAAATCGATGATGTTGTCTTCTTAACAGGAGACACTCATACCTCTTGGGCGTTCGAAGTGCCTGCATCGCTAGAAAGTTATGCTCAGTCACAAACCTCTGCTGCTGTAGAATTTGGTACTACTAGTATCACCTCCGCTAACTGGAATGAAGGCAGGACCGATGAAGAAACCCTAGGCGCAGAACAAATAGTGCAAGCATCTAATAGCCATTTAAAATTTATCAATGCTAGAGATCATGGCTACATGCTTTTAACGGTTTCTAGATCTAGCGTGGATGCAGATTGGTACTATGTGGAAGATATCAAAACTGATGGTTCACCAGAAAAATTAGCGAAATCTATAAGTGTCGCTCAGGGAAGTAATAAACTAAACTTATAATAATTACTGATTAAAACATTTCTTCAAAAATCTACTTTTTGTTAGAAGATGAATATCAATTATTTGCTTTTATCCAAAATTTTACAAATAAATTGTGTTAAATTTTGTATTTAACAAATTATGTATTAATAAAAGTCGCATAATAAAATTTTCTTTGTTGATTCGATTTACTACCTTATCTCACTAATCAACAAAAAATTAATTATGTTATCAACTATCATTGGTCTTATCAGTGGAGCTGTAGGCGGAAACGTAGCAGGCTCTTTACTTAAAGGTTCTTCACTTGGAACACTTTGGAATTCTGTAGCAGGAATTGCAGGTGGAGGTTTAGGTTCTAGTATTATTGGGATGTTATCTCCCTCTGTCGGTGCAGCTGCGGCAAGTGGTTCTATGGATCCTATGAGTATTCTTAGTTCTGTCGGTGGTGGACTTGTCGGTGGTGGTGTGGTGATGTCTGTTATCGGATTTATCAAAAAGGCAATGGCAAAATGAGTAAACCCTTAGGTTTAACTCAGTATGAAAGGCCTCGATATATTCGAGGCCTTTTTTAGTTTTAATGTCCTAGAGATTTTAAGATAGCCCACCACTTATTTCAATTCTATGCCCTTTTACTAATAGAAAATTCCGCTGACAGACACATACTCGATTACTTCTTACTATTGATGTAGCTTTTCTAAAAAAACCTAATCTCTTATTGAGATACTAACGATATTACACGAAATATTTAACTCATTTTGGCTTAAAAGCCAAAAACCGAAATTCTCTTATTTAGATTCTCATGTTCGTGAAAATGATAATTTCGGTTGACCCCCATACTAGCATCGGAGAGTTCTTAAGATTAAATTCGTGACACAGACTTAATATCATCATTCATATTTGGGCGAGCTGTCTGTTACAAGTCTATCCTTGTCATTATTAATGTACTATTTTTATTTTATGAAAGCTTTACAAACAATTTTATCCCTTGCATTTGTACTATTTTTTCTCACTGCAGATGCACAGCGTAGAGAACCGCTAGATGTAACAATTGACTGGGAAGATTACGATCCCCCTTCTACGCTCATCGTCCAAGAAACCCCGACGCCGAGTGCTAAGTTCAAATTCATAGATATACATAGTCATCACTGGAGGATGGCCACTATGGACCTAGACCTACTCATCCGACAAATGGATACTATGAACATGGGTATAGTTGTCAACCTCAGTGGCAGAGGTGGTGAGCGACTCAAAGCGATGACAGATAAAGTCAACGCAAGCCCCTACAAAAACAGAATAGCCACCTTCACAAATATAGAACTACGAAGTATCGATGCGCCAGACTGGGGAGTAGAGACACTCAAGCAAATGGATTTTGATCTTAAAAATGGTGCAGTAGGATTAAAGATCTACAAAAGCCAAGGTATGTCTAACCAAGATAGCTCTGGTCAAAGAATAAGAATCAACGATGAGCGCATAGATCCTATCTGGGCTAAGTGTGGAGAATACGGATGGCCGATTCTGATTCACTCAGCAGATCCTCCCTCATTCTGGGAGCCACATGATAGTCTCAATGAGCGATGGTTAGAGTTAAAACTTAGACCTGGAAGAAAAAGAGGACCCGATTCCCCTGCCCCATTCGAGACTATTCTAGGAGAGATGCATAACATTGTGGAAAAACATCCTGGCACAAATTTCATAGCAGCACACATGAGCTGGTATGCTAATGATCTAAAACGTCTCGGTCTCTTACTAGAAAGATATCCTAATCTTTATGTAGAGATCGGAGCCGTGATCGCAGAACTTGGAAGACAACCCAGAGCAGCGAAGAAATTCTTGACCAAATATCAAGATAGAGTCCTATTTGGTAAGGATTCTTACAAGCCAGAAGAATTTCCGACCTACTTCAGAGTACTAGAATCTGATGATGAATATTTTCCGTACTACAAGCGATACCACGCATTCTGGAAAATGTATGGTTTGGACCTATCGGACGAAGTGCTCAAGAAGATCTACTATAAAAATGCTCTGAAGCTATTGCCAAGTCTTGATAAGTCCTTGTTTGAGGATTAGGTTTGATATTATTGACGAGGTGACTGTAAGTCACCTCGTCAATTTACTTATATCATTACTTTTTGATGATAAGTCTGCAATTTTGGCAGTCAAGATCTCTGGTAATGGCTTTTCTTTAATCAAAAAAATTATATGTAACTAATTTGGTTATACAAACTGACACGAAGCCAATTCACGGGCTAAATCAGATTCACCCTGTGAGATATCAAGAAACTAATTATCAGATAAAACACATTTAGATTTTGTTAATATAAGATGCATGAGTTAGATTTGTTACTAGTTCATTGAATGTCTTATCAAGAAAGGTGGAGGGAATAGGCCCTACGATACCTTAGCAACCTGCACTCCTTGTTCAAGGTGCTAAATCCTTATTCAGCCAAAGGCTGATTATAGATAAGTTTATATACTATTTTCCTTAATTTTTCTTGTCCGACGTTCTGTAAAAATTACAATGTCAGTAGCTAAAGAACACGAGTTTCATTACGATCAAGAGTTTGATCTTGAGTTGGGTGGAAGTATTTCAGGACTTCGATTGAAGTATTTTACTTGGGGAGAACTTAATGAGGAGAAGTCAAATGTCATCTGGGTGTTCCACGCCCTCACAGCTAATGCTAATGTAGAAGCATGGTGGCCAGAGATGGTTGGAGAAGAATATCTATTCAAACCATCTTCCCATTTTATTATCTGTGTCAATTTACTTGGTTCCTGTTATGGAAGTACTGGTCCCCTAGATATTGATCCTAAGACCGAAGAGAAGTATTACGGTGATTTTCCTAAGATCACCATGCGAGATATGGTAAATTCTTTTCGGCTGGTAAGGGATAAATTAGGAATCACTAGCGCGCTCATGGGTACTGGTGCATCTATGGGCGCATGCCTCGGCTTAGAGTGGGCGATCATGGAGCCAAGTTTCTTCCAAGAGTTGCTGATCGTAGGTTGTTCTGCAAAAGAGTCTGCGTGGGGAAAGGCTATACACACTGCTCATCGTATGGCGCTCGAAGCTGATGAGACTTGGGGAGAACGAAGAGATGATGCAGGTGCCAAAGGGCTAGCTGCTTCTAGAGCTTTTGGAATGGTAGTCTACCGCACATTTGATTGTTTTAATCATTTTCAAAAAGAAGATGAAGATATCGTAGGAGAGTATAAAGCAGAATCCTATCAGCGCTATCAGGGACAAAAACTGGTAGAACGATTTAATGCTTACTCCTATGACACGCTGCTCAAAGCGCTAGACTCACACAACGTCGGCAGAGGCAGAGGTTCTATCCCCGAAGCCCTGGCAACCATAAAAGCAAAAGCAATACTGATCGGAATAGAGTCCGATATACTATATCCTAAGCAGGAACAGTTTTTCTTACACGAACATATACTTGGTAGTTACTACGAGTCGATAAATTCACTCTATGGTCATGATGGGTTTCTCATCGAGACCGAAGAGATCAAAGCCGTATACTACCGGTCATTAAAACAGCACGAAAACTAGTAAATGAAAGTACTTAAGTTTGGAGGGTCCTCCGTGGCTAAGCCAGAGCGAATCGTCCATATCGGAAAACTCTTAAAGAAGAGAATTAAAGCAAAAGAAAATATCACCGTTGTTTTCTCCGCATTTGGTGGCGTCACTGACCAGCTGATCAAGATCGCAGATACTGCATCGAGAGGAGATGATAAGTATCTCTCGCTATTTATCAAACTACAAGCGAGGCACATAGAAGCGATACAACAACTCATCAAAAAATCAAATCAGAATAAGATCGAAGAAGCCCTTATCGGGGAGATGGGCGTACTCGGTGAATTGCTTAAAGGTATCTATCTAGTCAGAGAGGCGTCTCCGAGAACTATGGATTATCTCTTAAGTTTCGGAGAGCGATGTTCTAACTATATCATAGCTACTTACTTCGCACAGTTAGGTATGAAAGCAGAATATGTAGATGCAAGAAAAATCATAAAGACGGATAAAACATTTGGTAACGCTAAAGTGAATTTTAAACTCACTAACGAAACCATCCGCGATTTTTATAAACAAAGAAAAGGGAAGCTGCTGATCGTTACTGGTTTTGTGGGATCAGATATCGGTGGACTGACTACAACGTTAGGTCGTGGCGGATCTGATTATACAGCGGCCATTCTCGCCTCTGCACTCAAAGCAAAAGTCCTAGAAATATGGACAGACGTAGACGGTGTACTGACCTGTGATCCACGGAAAGTCAAAAATGCATATACGATAGATAAGCTGAGTTACAATGAGGCGATGGAGCTTTCTCACTTTGGCGCAAAGGTCATCTACCCGCCTACTATCCAGCCAGCTTTAGCAAGTGGTATTCCTATCTATATCAAGAATACATTTAATCCAGAATTTGCAGGAACCCTGATCGGTAATCATAAGAAGAAAGAAACTGAATCTAAGATCAAGGGGCTTAGTTCATTCTCTGGACTATCTCTGCTCGTACTCCAAGGACCAGGGATGATGGGGATACCAGGCATTGCAGCCAGACTCACATCTGCGCTAGCCAGTGGCGATGTCAATATCGTCATGATCACCCAAGCATCATCAGAGCACTCTATATGCCTAGCCATCAAAACAGACAGGGTCGCCAAAGCAAAAAAATTGCTGTCCAAAGAATTTGAAAAAGAAATAACTAATAAACTAATCAATACCCCATCCATCGAAAGTGGTATCACGCTCATCGCCATCGTAGGAGAAAAGATGAAGAGCATGCCCGGCATAGCAGGAAAATTATTCAACTCTCTAGGTCGTAACGGAATCAATGTCGTTGCCATAGCACAAGGCTCCTCAGAACTTAATATCACTTTCGCCATTCATCAAAAAGATGAAATAAAAGCACTGAATCTTATCCATGACTCTTTCTTTTTATCGGAGCAGGTAAGTATCAATCTTTTTGTTGTAGGTGTAGGACTCATTGGAGGTACACTACTAGATCAGATAAAAGGACAACATGCTTCATTGCTTAAAAACCAAAAAGTAAATATAAAATTAGCCGGTTTAGCTAATTCCAAGAAGATGGCTTTTTCTGCAGATGGCCTTTCTCTCGAGTCATGGAAAGATCATCTAGATACTTCGGATGCTAAAAGCAATATGACCAAGTATATCAAAAAGATGAATGATATGAATCTCCCAAATTCCATCTTCGTAGATAACACTGCTGGTGAAGGCATCACTAAATTTTATAAGGAAATCCTTCAGAACAGTATTTCTATCTCTACACCAAATAAGGTGGCTACCTCATCTTCTTACGAACAATACGCAGAGCTCAAAGAAATTGCTAACGAGCATAATATACAGTTCAGATATGAGACTAATGTCGGAGCTGGTTTACCAGTACTCAGCACACTCAGAGACTTGATCAATAGTGGCGATAAGATCCTAAAAATAGAAGCAGTGCTTTCTGGTTCTGTATCACACATCTTCAATAATTTTAAAGTCGGAAGTTCTTTTCATGACATCGTAGCTGAGGCAAAAAAAATGGGACTCACCGAACCTGATCCAAGAGAAGATCTAAGTGGCAATGACATCAAGAGAAAGATCACCATCCTGGCGAGGGAAGCAGGTTTTCCGCTAGAGCCAAAGCAAGTGAAAATACAACAGGTCTTACCTGCCGCTTGCAAAAAAGCAAAAACGGTAAGTGCATTCATGACAGCGTTGAAGAAAGAAGAAAAATATTTTTCTGGTCTCTTAGCAAAGGCTAACAAGAAAAATCGTGTCTTAAGATATATAGCAAAGTTTCAAAGTGGCAATGCGAGTATTGATTTGAAAGAAGTAGATAACAAAAGTCCTTTCTTTGGATTAGAGGGCAGTGACAACATGATCGTGCTTACAACAAAACGATACAAACAAAGACCGCTAGTGATCAAGGGACCTGGTGCTGGAGCAGAAGTAACTGCTGCTGGTATCTTCTCGGAGATCATAAATATTGGTACTATAGGTTTTGCTTCTAACTAATTGATTATCAGTTACTTATGTATGATTCTGGATTAAAAGTCTATGCGCCTGCTTCGGTGGCGAATGTAGCAGTAGGTTTTGATATTTTAGGTTTTGCTATCGACAAGCCTGGTGATGAGATCATCATCAAACATGGCAAAAAACCTGGGCTGCACATCACCAAAATTACTGGTGATAATAAAAAGCTGCCGAGACAAGTAGAGAAAAATACGGCTAGTGTAGCAGCCATAAAATTCCTAGAACACATCGGCGAAGCAGACCGTCCACTCGAAATGGAGATCTATAAAAAAATGCCTTTCGGGAGTGGCTTGGGCTCTAGTGCTGCGAGTGCAGTAGCAGGTGTTTTTGGTGTTAATGAATTCTTGGATGCTCCGCTAGAGAAAAAAGATCTGCTTCCCTTTGCCGTACTAGGTGAGCAAGTTGCAGATGGTGCTTACCATGCTGACAACGTCGCCCCTTCCCTACTCGGCGGTATGGTTCTCGTGAGAAACGCAACTTTAGATCATGTGAAAATCCCAATTCCTTACGGACTCTATGTGTCTGCGATCTATCCCCACATCAAGATCCTTACAAAAGATAGTAGGTCAGTTCTATCTGATGAGGTAAAACTAAAAACACATATCGAACAGTCTTCTCACTTGGGTTTCTTCCTGTCAGGAATGTATACTTCTAATTTTAAAATGATAGGAGATTCTCTAAAAGATCTTATCATAGAGCCACAGCGAGCACAACTCATCCCTCACTTCTATGAGATGAAAGAGTTAGCTATGGAAAATGGTGCACTGGGTTTTAGTATCAGTGGCGCTGGTCCTACGGTGTTTGGTTTATTTGATAATTCTCTTAATTGTGAAAACGCAAGTGAGCAAATAAAGAAACTACTCAAGAAAAAGAAGGTCGGAAATACCGTTTACAATTCTAAGATCAATCTAGAAGGCGCCGTAATATTTTAGGCTAAGAAGTTCGGGGCACTCATCACTTATTTTAACACATTATATAAATCACTTCATGCAGTTATACAGTACTAAGAATAGAAATAACCTGGTCTCTCTAAAAGAGGCGATCATGAGATCTCTCCCTGCAGACCGCGGTTTATATATGCCCGACCATATCCCTACCCTCTCCAAGGATTTTATCAATCACATAGAGCAGTATACTTTTGAAGAAATTGCTTTCAATGTAATTGGTAATGTCATCGGTGATGAGATACCTTCTGCTAAGTTGAGAGAGATAGCTGAGGAGACAGTAAACTTTCCTGCGCCTGTCGTAAGTCTAGATAATGATACACATGTCTTAGAATTATTCCACGGTCCTTCTTTAGCGTTTAAGGATTTCGGTGCGCGGTTTATGGCGCAGATGATGTCTTACTACAATCGTGGTGAAGATCAAGAACTAACCATACTAGTAGCAACGAGTGGTGATACCGGCGGTGCAGTAGCTGCAGGTTTTTATAAAGTACCTGGCGTAAGGGTGATCATCCTCTACCCTTCTGGCAAGGTCAGTGATCTACAAGAAAAACAATTGACCACACTAGGCGAAAACATCACTGCGCTAGAGATAGACGGTACCTTCGATGATTGCCAAGCAATTGTCAAAAACGCATTCCTAGATAAAGAACTAAATGAAGCTCACAGATTAAGCTCTGCTAACTCGATCAACATTGCTCGACTACTTCCTCAGTCACTATATTATTTTGAAGCATACAAGCAACTAAGTGATAAAAGCAGACATCTGGTTTTCTCTATTCCTTCTGGCAATTATGGAAACCTCACTGCGGGCTTACTAGCTAAGAGAATGGGATTGCCGGTAGGTAAATTCATCGCCGCTACCAATGCAAATGATATAGTCCCTCAATACTTAGCCAACGGAGAGTACATTCCAAAACCCTCTGTACAAACTATCTCCAACGCTATGGATGTGGGCAATCCGTCTAACTTTCAGCGCATGGAAGATCTCTATGGTTCCACGTGGAACAGTATGAAAAAAGATATAGTAGGATACGCCTACTCAGATAGACAAACTAAAGACGCCATCAAAGCTATCCATGATAAGTACAGCTATGTAATGGACCCTCATGGTGCTGTTGGTTACTTAGCATTAAAAGAATATCAAAAACAAGTAAAGAATACAAATGGTGTGATATTGGAGACTGCACATCCTGCAAAGTTTCTTCCTGTGATGGAGCCTATACTTGGTGATATCGATGTGCCTGAGCGATTAGCGATTCTTAGAGATAAGGATAAGGTTGCTATTAGCTTGTCTACTTCTTTTGAGGATTTTAAGGAGTGGATGTTGTAATGACTTATTCTCAAGCTCACTATACTTTACATAGCAAATGTTCCACGTGGAACTTCTTCCCTGTTAGCTTTCTTTGCTATTCGTATGTCTTTACAAATCCAAAAGAAACCTTGAGAGGATTAGACCTTTAAGGTTTTAAATTTTTAAGTCTGAAATTTTTTGTGGATTGCGAATGAGACATCTATATCATTTATAAGATGCTAGATATGTGTTTAGCACCCTGACGTCTCTTGATATGCTGAGTCCGACCAACGGGAGGATTACGACCTTTTTCATTCTTTGTACTCATTTAAGATTTTGCAATAAAAGCCTCGCAGAATGTTTCAATATTTGATCAAGCTTTTCTAATAAATAGCGATTCATCTGAATCTTTAATTAATTTAAAGAATTTCAATATTATTTTTTTTATTAGGGAAACCTTATTCGAATCCGATTCTTGGCTATTTCTCACTTCTTTTATTTCGTTGTCTCTTTGTATCTTTAGTTCTTTGATATAGTCCTTTTGACCTTCGCTGTGTAAATGCATATTTAGTATTTTTTATTATTTGTAAAATAGTCTTTTTTAGATTAGTGAATAGTTTCCGCTTTTGTCATCCGCTTATTCTAATTTCTTTGCAAGTTTCATTTTGTGTATACGAGACCCGTATAGCCTGCCCTGAGCATAGTCGAAGGTTACGGTGGTGTGAGAGGCGCACCGTGGGCTTTATCGCTCACGGCCGTCTACTCGATTACTGGTCGTTTTTCATTAATCATTTATTCCTTGTAGTAAATTTGATAACAGTAATATTACTTTGGCTGTGTCATCCTCTCTGCTCATTTCAACTGTCATTTTTTCTGGGCTCCTGACTTCATTTTGTAACAAGCTCATTATTGTATCTTTCAGTGGCTCGCATTTTTCAAGCAGAGGTTTTATTTTTCTACCCATTATTCTTGCTGCTGCATTATGAATATCAAAATCTTCTATATCCAAAAGATCGAAATGAATTGAATCCTCATCATAAACTTCATCTTGATATAGTTCCCATCCTGCATCTAATAATGAGCGAATATCTTTCAAATCTTTGTTCCTGTCATTTCTGTCATTCCATGAAATCAGTTTAAGAATGATTAAACCATGCGCGGGTGTAGTTGGGATAGTGAATTTTTCATCAATTTCAAATTGTTCTATTTCTGAACCTACTTCTTCAAAGCCAAGCACGCTTAGTTCTATATCTCTTTTATCAAAATTTAATGTGTAATCTTGAGCAATCTCACCGTAAGGTAAAATATCTACAACTGTATTTGACCCTAAGTATATAACCCGATACCTATGCTTTGTTTGCTTGAATCCGTTCTCAAGAACTTTTGAGATGAATTCTTCATAATCTTTCAATGTTGGTATCATTACTGCAAAATCTATATCTGCTGTACCTCTTGAAGGTTTAATTCCTGCTTTGTAAAGCTGAATATCACGAGCATTAGCTCCAATTAAATAATACTCGTATCCAAATGATTTCATTATTGAATCCATTATCTGATAAACATCCTTATGGTCTTGAAAAGAATATTCCTTAAAAGTTGTCATCGTTGAATATTCTTGTTTTTATTTCATTAGCTATTTCTATATTTCTACTATCTGAGGATGCTATCAATTCACTATAAATTAGAATTGGATCTACAGTATCCGTATTTATTCCTATTGAACCATCATTCCAAAATTCTTTATAAACCGTTAATTCTCCATTTCTGTCTGGGATTAATTTTAATGCCCTAATTACTTCGCCCGATTTTTTGGAAGTATATATTGTGTATTCTTGAGGTTTTAAATTTTGGGTTAGAATTGATGCTGCAACTTCTCCTCCCCATTTGTATCCCCTTTTTTGTTTGAGATTTATTTCGTACCACTTTTTTTTGTTTGAAAAATTGTACGTTCCTATTAGCATAGATGGTAAGAGTTGCTTGGACAGCACTTCTATCCATTTGTTCAACAATTCTTCTCTTTGCACCAATTTCAATTTTTTTCCTGGTAGTGTTATTATAAATTTTTCTTCTTTAAGATGATCGATAATTTTAGAAATTGATCCTAATGAACAAGTAGAAATCGCAGATAATGATCTGTAATTCAGATTAACGTAATTTGGTCTTCTTAGAAATGTGAATATTAATTTCGCTCCTACTTTTGTAAATGCTCTATTCTTATACAATTCAGAAGGTGATTGCACATACCTACCTTCGATATGGATTATTCCCTTTTTTAGTTTTAAATAAAGATTACCTCCTGAATCTAAGTAGTTGATTCTATATTCCTTTAGAAGTTCCTTTGCATTTGGTGTTATGTAATTTGACGCAAGAAGAAACGTTTCATTATGATATAATTCAGCTTGTTTATGTATTTGCTGAACTTGATTCGGTCTTACTTCGTATTTTTCTTCTACATAGACCTTCTCTTTATTGATTTCTATGGCTAAATCAATATTCTTATCTCGAGTCTTAATTTCTTTCAACTTTAAATCGAGATGCTCAGTATCACTGAGGTTTTGCAGTATTTCTAAAACTTCCATGTTCATTAATTCAATCTGTTCACGTAACATGAACAATCAAATATAATGAACACAGGTGATTTTAGCAAGGGGGAGGGTTAAATGACCAGTAACGGATCGGCGATATCCGTCGTGCTGACGAAGGAAGCATGATCGTCATCGTCGCTTGTTATGCACTGCCTCTGTTTTCATTTTCGGAAGCTATTATTTGTTCAATAATTTCAGTTTTTGCCTCGGCGTATTCATTCATACTCCCCCATTGATTTTTCGCCAACTTCAATTTTAATTTTTCATAACTGTTTCGGTCAAATTCATTTGTTCTTAAACGATTTCTAAAAACTATATATCTTTCAATTTCTGTTGAACCGCTTGATAGAATATGAATGTGAACATCTCGATCAACTGTTCTAAACATTCTATGTTCATGAAAATCAGGTTCTCTCACTCGCAATTGATATCCAGCTGATTCCATTTTATTTATATACTCATCCTCCTTTGAAGAATCTTTAACAACTAATAATATGTCTATAATTGGTTTAGCTGATAAATGAGGTACAGAAGTTGATCCTATGTGCTCAATATTAATTATACTCTCGCCCAATGCTTCTCTTATTTTATTTTCATGCTCAGCATATTTTATTGGCCAAGAATCATCATAGTGAACAATTTCAATAGCACGTTTCTCTGCACCACCGATCACACCTAATTCCAATTTTTTGTTCGACATAGAAATTTGATTTATTCCTTTTTCAATAAGTTGAAGGCCTTATTTTTTAATGACAGTTTCTTCATATGGTTGTGCATAACATCCATATAAACGAAACTCTTGCGTTATATCTATTATACCTCCATCTAAAATACAATCCTACTAGACTATTTGTAATCTCTAAGAAAGAATTCTCAAGCCTCTATTAAGCATTTACCACTTCACTTATTAATATTCCTTTAAATCCACAATTCCACGTGGAACAAGTTGTGCAATAACCTTAACTTGCTTCTTATATTAAATACATACGGATGAAGAACTTTATAACACTATTTATTCTATTACTCTCTGTTAGCTTAATCGCTCAACAAGAGAATTTGAACAATAATAAATTCAAACAATTACAACAGGAGTTACCTACTCCTAATACTTACAGAAATGCTTCGGGTGCGCCAGGCGCAGATTACTGGCAGATGAAGGCGGACTACGATATGAAGATCCGACTAGATGACAAAACACAAAGACTCTATGGAGAGGAAACAATTGTCTATCACAATCTATCCCCGGATCCGCTCAACTATCTATGGATGCAGCTGGATCAGAATGTGAGAGCACTTGATTCTGATGCACATGCTATAGGCGCAAGTTCTATTACTGATAGGACCAATGTCAATAGTCTCAAAAGATTAGAACCTTCTTTTGATGGTGGTTTTAAGATCGATCATGTAAAAGATGTTAGTGGTAATGATCTGCATTACATCATCAACAATACAATGATGAGAGTAGACCTACCTAAAACTTTACAACCAGGTGAAAAGTTTGCCTTCAAGGTAAAGTGGTGGTACAACATCAACAACACTAAAAAAGATAGAGGCCGATCAGGCTTCGAACATTTTGCTGAAGACGATAACAATGTATATGTCATTGCACAGTTTTTCCCAAGGATGTGTCAGTACAATGATGTGGACGGATGGCAGAACAAACAGTTCTACGGTAGGGGTGAGTTTACCTTGACCTTTGGAGATTACAATGTAGAGATCACTGTACCTGAAGATCACCTCGTAGCAGCAACAGGAGATAATACCAATCAAGATGATCTGCTTACCAAGGACCAGAAGAAAAGACTCAAAGAAGCAATGAAGGGTGGGGAAGAGCCTGTGACGATAGCGACCAAGGAAGAAGCTGATGAAAGAATGAAAACTAAAAAGACAGGAGAGAAGACTTGGAAGTTCAAAGCAAAGAATGTAAGAGATTTTGCTTTTGCTTCCTCGAGAAGATTTATCTGGGATGCTATCGGTGTGCCTATGGCGGATGGTAGTACTGTGATGGCCGCATCGATGTGGGTAAAGGAAGGCGACTGTCTTTGGAAAAAATATAGTACTAAAGCTGTAGCACATACCATCAAGTGGTTTTCTCATTACACATTTGATTATCCTTATCCTGTAGCCTGGTCTATCGATGGTAGTATGGGTATGGAGTATCCGATGATCTGCTTTAACTATGGTCGATGCAATGAGGATGGAGAGACTTACGAAGAGCGAATGAAGAACGGACACATCAGCGTGATCATACATGAGGTAGGGCATAACTGGTTCCCAATGATCGTCAACTCTGATGAGCGACAATGGACTTGGATGGATGAGGGACTTTGCTCCTACGTACAACATCTTGCAGAGGTAGAGTGGGATGCTAATTATCCGAGTAGGAGAGGACCAGCACATAAGATCACTAGCTACATGGGTGGAGACAAAGCAAGGATAAGTCCTATCATGACCAACAGTGAATCCATCTGGCAGTTTGGTAACAACGCTTATGGTAAACCTGCCACAGCTATGAATGTACTGAGAGAGACAGTGGTAGGAAGAGAACTCTTCGATTATGCTTTTAAGGAATATGCTAATAGATGGAAATTTAAGAGCCCACAGCCTGCAGATCTTTTTAGAACGCTAGAAGATGCTACTGCTATGGATCTAGATTGGTTTTGGAGAGGGTGGTTCTACACTAACGATAATGTTGATATATCAATAGACACGATTAGACATCTGACTTTAAAAGATATAGTAGACGCAGAAACATTTGAGAAATCAGAGCAGGAACTTAAAGACAAACATTACTATGAACTCACTTTCTCTAACGTAGGAGGTCTCGTGATGCCTTTGATATTAGAGTTTGAATATATGGACGGTACCAAGAAGATAGAAAGGATACCTGCTGAGATATGGAGACTAGGTAAGAGTAAAATGGTCAAGAAAGTTTTTCCACAAAACAAAGAGGTTAAACAAATTATCTTGGATCCTAATTACGAAACTGCGGATACAGATCCTAGCAACAATAGTTTTCCAAGACTAGAAGCGGAAGAAGAATCACGTTTTGAGAAATTTAAGAATAGAAACAAAAGGATAACACCGTAAGCCTTGTCTAGAGGATAAAAAGATATTTTAGAGTATATGAAAAAAGGGAAGTGTTATCACTTCCCTTTTTTATTTATTTATTTATTTATGCCTTAACTCAATTAGTATTGACCAATTCTTTTGCCTCTGAGAAAAACTTCTGAAGGGCATTATTAAATTTAAGTGGTCGTTCCATCATAGGTGCATGACCGCATTGATCTATGAATACTAATTTAGAGTTGACTAGCAGTTCATGGAATTTGTCAGCAACAAAAGGAGGAGTTATCTCATCTTGGCTTCCCCAGACCAAGAGCGATCTAGTTTTAATTTCTTTAAGTCGACTTTCAAGATTATGCCTCATAGCAGATTTTGCAGTGAGGATAAGTCTAATCGCTTTGTGTCTATCATTGATAGCATCGTACACCTCATCTACCATTTCTTTACTAGCTGTCTGAGGATCAAAGAAAGTACCTTCTGTTTTCATCTTCACAAAGCTGTAGTCGCCGCGCTTCAGAAAAGTATTACCTCCTAAGCCACCCGTTTCAAACAAACCAGAACTACCCGTTAAGATCATTGATCTAACCAACGCGGCATTCTTCAATACAAACATCTGAGCCAGGTGCCCTCCTAAAGAATTACCTAAAACATTGATCCTACTAAGTTGCTTGAACTTTATAAACCTAGACACATGGTCCAACAAAAATTCTAAGCTATCTGACTTTGTAGGAATATTATAGATAGGAAGAACTGGAATTATAATATTATACTTATCCTTAAAGTCCCTAATGAGCGCATTGAAGTTACTTAGCGACCCGAATAGACCGTGTAGTAAAACCAGTGGCTCTTTACCTGGAGTTGTTTCCATATACTCAAACTCCCCTTCCTTATAAATCTCAAGTGACATCTTCTCCAAAGATAGATTTAACTAAGTGAACTATTTTAGCTTTGTTAACAATGAATAAAACTGACTCAATAAACTCACGATGCAAAAATATAATTTCGAAATTGCAAAAATCGCAGCATTCCGCCCTTCCCCTTATAATAGTATTATAATTATTTAAAAATCCCTATTAATATTATTAGCGCTGTTAATTAGTTGGGAACAAAGCATGAGCTAATTATAATTTATAGTTATTAAGATAACTAGCCATCTTATAAAGTCACACATAACTTGATAAAACTACCTTAAGTGTAGTTATCAACATCTTCACATTTATGTATAGAACTACTAACAGTATTAAGTACTCCTTGCTTCTGTGTTAAGACGTAAGCTAGTAACTAAGACATAAAAGTAAAATAAAATACACATATATATTTAACTAATATCAAATACTATTATGCGTATTTCTTAGGTACTAAGACTACCTATATGTTGAAAACAGGTTAATAAATATTTGTATAACCAGTTGAATTTCATATATTTACACTTTACTATTTTTAGTAATGTTTATAAATAGTTTTTACCCTCATGATCGATCGATATTCACTAGTAGCCTCTAAGGACAAGATATTCAAGTCTTTGGGTAAGCTAGAATTTACTACAGACTACTTCCTATCTTATAATATATCACCTCTTGACCAATCATACATTATAACACAGGAAGATAGAAGTCTTATCCAATGTTATAGATGGGGTCTTCTACCTGCTTGGTCGCGCCAAGGTATCAACAGTGGCAATCTATATAATGCTAGGACTCAAGGCATCGTATCTAAACCTTCTTATAGAATTCCAATACGCCAGAAGCGGTGTGTAGTTCTTGCGGATAGTTTTTATGTATTTGATAAGATGGGATATGCATACAGGGTTTTTAAGAAAGATCATGGTGTAATCTTATTCGCAGGATTGTATGATCAGTGTTATACTGGAGGTAAAGAGCAGAAGACCTTTACGATAATTACGAGTCCTGCTAATCGGGAGGTTGCTCGCCACCATGATAGATCACCAGTAATACTCGGTAAAAAGGATATGGATACGTGGCTAGATAATTCGTCATCTATCAGTAATATACTTGGGCTACTTAAACCAAATGATAATTACTCTATCTCATTATACAAAGTCTCTCCAGACCTACAGAATAAGGAAATTAATAATCCTATCCTTCATGAGGAAGTTATAAGTGACATGACCTTGTTTGATCTGTAATGAAAGTAGTTCTACAACGCGTCACTAATTGTCAATTAGTAATAACTGAAAAATTATATAGTAAAATAGATAAGGGTATACTTGTGCTTCTAGGGGTAACTCAAGAAGACGAAGTAGCAGATATAGACTGGCTGGTTAACAAGATCTGTAACCTTAGGATCTTTAATGATAAGGAGGGCATAATGAATCTATCGGTCAGTGAAGTATCAGGCTCATTGATGGTTGTGAGTCAATTTACACTTCATGCCAGTACAAAAAAAGGGAACAGACCTTCTTATATTAAAGCAAGTAAACCCGATCATGCTATACCGATGTATGAGCTATTCGTAAGTAAATGTAGAGAGCGGATCAGCAGAGTAGAGACAGGTGTGTTCGGAGCTGATATGAAAGTGTCATTTACTAATGAAGGTCCAGTCACGATAATCATAGACAGTAAGAATAGGGAGTGACTGCTTATTTAGTGAGTAGTTGATTAGTGACCAATAAACCAGCAACTAAGATAGTAACCGACATTCATGACAATAAAAGAGTACCAGAAGCAAGTTGATAGTTGGATAAAGAAGTACGGAGTAAGGTATTTCGATGAGATGACTAATAATGCGATCTTGATGGAAGAGGTAGGAGAGTTATCGAGACTAATGGCCAGGGTATATGGCGAGCAAAGTTTCAAACGAAAAGAAGATGAAGAGCAAGCGCGAGATAATATAAAAGAAGAAATAGCAGATATATTCTTTGTCTTAACTTGTCTTGCTAATCAGATGGATATAGATATAGAAGAATGTGTAGAAGCTAATTTTAATAAGAAAACTAAAAGGGATAAAAATAGACACGAGTCTAATCCCAAGCTAAGAGATGAATAGGGACGCAGTAATGTTAGAAAAGTTAGATAAAGAACTGAGACTCAAAGAACTTCAGATCAAGAGTTTACTGACCATTACGCAAGCGATCAATGATAACGTCGATCAAGAGGGACTATTCAACATGTATACTCGATTCCTCAGTTGGGATATGGGTATTGACAAGATGGGACTATTTATACCCAACGGAGATGCATGGACTTGTGCATCATGTCTTAACATAGAGTCAGACCAGCGTAAGCAAGCTATCATACCTCACTTACTGGAGCATAAAAGGCTCAAGACAATTAAAAACGGAGAGGTCCCAGAGCTAGATGGTTTTGATATCATCATACCGGTATATCATAAAAAACATGCAATAGCATATGCTGTCATCGGAGGTATCAAGGAGAAAGAGGACCTGTACAACAAAATAGAATTTATCACTACCATCACTAATATCATAGCAGTAGCGATAGAGAATAAAAGACTCTTCAAACAACAGATAGAACAAGAGCGGCTCAACAAAGAACTAGAAGTAGCAAGCGACGTGCAGAAAATGCTAATACCAGATGTATTACCAACTAAAGATAGATATGAGCTCGCCAGTATATATAAACCTCACTCGAGCATTGGAGGGGACTATTTTGATTACATCCCTTTTAGCGAAGACCGGTTTGCATTTTGTATAGCCGATATTAGTGGTAAGGGGGTAGCGGCTGCGCTTTTGATGGCTAATTTTCAAGCGATCATACAGAGTCTCATCTACCAATATAGAGATCTAGGTACATTCGTCTTTGCATTGAACCAATCTGTCCATAGAATTACAAAGAGTGATAAATTTATTACGTTCTTTATAGCAGAGGTAGACTTGACAAAAATGACGCTTAATTATATCAATGCAGGACACTTCCCACCAGTGCTCTACAACAATAAGGAAATTACCAGACTAGACAAGGGATGTACGGTCATAGGAGCATTCGAAAAATTACCTGAGATAGAAGAGACGAAGATAGACCTTGAGCACGAAGCACTAATACTAACATTTACAGATGGCTTAGCAGATCTACAAAATTCAGACGGGGCATACTTTGATGATGATAAGACAGAAAATTTTGTAAAAGACAACGCTGACTTATCCGTAAAAGATTTTAATGATCGTCTATTAACTGAGATAAATACATTCAGAGGAGAGGAGGATTATAGCGATGATATAGCAGTGCTAACGTGTAAAATATATAAGTAATTCAACTAGGGATCTGAAAAGATATTTTCTATGTTTATAAAGAATCAGTTACAAAGTTATGAAACAGAAGAATAGGACCGTCGCTGCATTTATGGCACTGTTTGGAGGTATGTTTGGTATACATAAGTTTTACTTAAATCAAGCTGGACCAGGAATTATGTACCTGGTATTGTTCTTTGTTTTTGCTAAATTTTTACCGATTTCCTTCGTCTTAGGTGTATTCGATGCGCTGCGGCTATTTATGATGACAGATAGGGAATTCGACAGAAAATATAACGGAGGTAAGGAAAGTCAAAGAGGTAGAAGGTCAAGCAGAAAGGGTTCTCGCCAAAGCAGATCACCAGTGTCAAATAACACTAGGCAAAGAGCAAACCCATTTAAGAAAAGTGGAATTAGAAAATATAAAGAATATGATCTGGATGATGCGATCATAGATTTTAACAAAGGGCTAGAGATAGAGCCAAATGATCTTGCGCTCCACTTTAATATAGCTTGTGCTTATTCTCTGACAGAGCAAAAAGATCTAGGATTCTCACACTTGAGTAGAGCAGTAGAATTAGGGTTTAAGGATTTCGAAAAAATACAGAGTCACGATGATCTTGCATTCCTAAGGATACAACCGGAGTTCGAAGGCTTTAAAGCTTCGGGATATAGACAAGATGGTAAGACCAACGAAGAAGAAGGTGCAGCGCCAGAACAAAAAGACGATAGGCTACTTGCTAGGCTCAACAAACTCAAAGAGCTGAGAGAAAAAGGAATGATCACAGAAACGGATTATAAAGTAGAAACCAAGAAGATCTTAAGAAGGTAATGACCGCAGCAGAACTGACATCAGAAATATTAGCACCTCTAGAACCTACAGATACTGGAGAGGAAGCACTTACGATCATGAATGTGTATCATGTCAAGCATCTACCCATTGTCAGAGGCAAAGAAATATTAGGAATGATCTCAGAAGAGGATATCCTGAATAACAAAATGGATAACCGTATAGAAACCTATGTGCTGCCTAAGATAGATGCATATGCAAGATCAAACGAACATCTGTTCGATGTGATGTCTCGTATGGCACAAAGCCGCTTGACTACTATACCAGTGATAGATACAGATGAGTCTTATGTAGGAATGATACTGCAAGAAGACCTACTTCAATTTTATGCAAATAGTTTTTCATTTTCAGAACCAGGAAGTATTATCGTCTTACAAACAGTCAAGAGCAACTACTCACTGTCGCAGATATCACAAGTAATAGAGTCTGAGGGTATCACGATACTCAGTAGCTTCATAACCTCAGATGAAGAGACAGCGAATATCTATGTCACGCTAAAGCTCAATAAACGAGAAATCAATAATATCCTAGCAACGCTAGAGAGATACGAATACAATATCAAGGCTAGTTTCGTAGACGAAGAAAAAACAGAAGGACTAAAAGATAGATACGATTCGTTGATGAGGTATCTGAATGTTTAAAACTACTCATGCAGCATAGGCTCCAGCTGATCTTATTTATTATTTCCTGTTGTTTTACCGTTTGCGACTCGCAGCAAAACTATTTTGTAATTACTGAAGTCTCCATAGAGGGCAATAAGAAAACAAAAGAAGAAATAGTATTAAGAGAGCTAGACATTTTGCCTGGTGACACTATATACACGAGTGAGCTAAGCCAACGCATCACAGAAAACGAAAAGAGGATACTTAATACTGGCTTGTTCACCAGTGCCACAATCAACATTAAGGATTGGGATGAAACAACAAAAGAAGCTAGAGCCGAAATCAAACTTGTAGAAAACTGGTATATCTATCCAGCTCCAATATTCGAACTAGCAGATCGAAATTTTAATGTCTGGTGGAATGAACAAAACAGATCACTAGATAGGATCAACTATGGTGCGAGGGTCACCCATATAAACCTGACTGGTCATCGAGACAAGTTCAAAATGACTCTACAGCGAGGTTATACTAAAAAGTATGAGCTAGATTATAACTATCCATATCTCGATAAGGCCCAGACAATGGGTATTAGATTTAATATTTTTTATTCTGAGAATACGGAGATCGGATATGAGACTATTGCTAACAAGACTATCTTCTATACAGATGAAGAAAACGATAGAATCTTACTTTCTAGACTAAGATTAAATGTTAGGTTTCAATACCGGCCTTCTCTTTACCAGCATCATAATTTTAATGTAGAGTTTCATAGAAACGGGATAGACGATTTTATCGCCTCAGACCTAAACCAAGATTACTTTTTGAATGGATTAAATAGAATAAGATTCTTTCGCCTTAACTATGAGTTTCGTTTTGATAAGCGGATATTTTTTCTGTATCCTGAGGGTGGTTACCAGTTTGGTATCAATCTAGATAAAAGTGGATTAGGAGTCTTCGACGAGTATAATGTGTTTAGTGGTTACGTATTCGGAGAGATATATCATAAGCCACATGAGCGATTGATACTTGCTCAGAGTATCAAAGCAAAAACAAATTTCACACGGGATAAGATCGCTTTTGCAAATAATACAGGCCTCGGCTACGGAGCAGATATAATCGGTGGTTATGAGCTATATGTGATAGATGGTACTGATTATGTCCTGACCAAATCCTCTGCCAGATTCATTGCGATAGACAAACTTATAGACCTTGGCAAAGCGATGCCTATGGCTGCCTTCAGACCTCTGACCTTAAAAGTATTTCTAACTTTTAATTTTGATACCGGCATAGTCAACGAACCTACTTATCTAGAGACCAATACGCTGAATAATCGATGGATATACGGATATGGCCCAGGACTTGATATAATCATGTATAACAACTGGTTATTCCAGATAGAATATAGTTTTAACCAATTAGGAGATAAAGGTGTTTATATTCATAACTCAATATCATTTTAAAAAAACCTAGCAATAGATGAAGGTCTTCGTGTATGGATATGATGTAAGAGAGGAGAATTTGGAGTATATCCAGATCTTGATAGACGAGCTCAATCAGGCAGAGATCACCTATTCGATCTATGAAGAATTCATGTCTGCATACACAGCGCTTACGGGTGAAGAGCTGGGAGGCAAGAGAATACGAGATCATAAAGAACTAAAAGCCGATAACCCAGATGTGGTCATCACGCTGGGAGGAGATGGTACTATTTTGAATGCTACTACGATAGTCCAAGACTTAGATATACCCCTACTAGGTATAAATTTAGGCAGGATGGGTTTTCTAGCGAGTACAGAGAAAAGTTTTATAAAAGAAGCCATAGCCCTCCTAAAAACAAAAAAATATAATACTAAGCAACGCTCAATGTTGCAACTAGAAAGTGATCCCAAGATCTTTGATGATGCGCCGATTGCGCTAAACGATTTCACCCTTCACAAAAGGGATACTTCTTCGATGGTAACGATACACACCTATATCAATGGTAAGTTCCTTAATTCCTACTGGGCAGATGGCCTTATTGTGGCTACGCCTACTGGATCTACGGGATATTCTCTGAGTTGCGGAGGGCCTATTATTTTACCTACAGCGAATAATTTTGTGATTACTCCAGTAGCACCCCATAACCTTAACGTTAGACCAGTAGTTATACCAGATACTGATGAGATATCCCTCAAGATAGAAGGGAGGTCTGAGAATTTTCTATGCACATTAGATTCAAGATTCGAAACTGTTACCTCTGAGCATCATTTAATTCTCAGAAAATGTAAATTTGGAATAAACCTAATAAAGTTAGAAGGGACAAGTTTTTTTCAAACCATAAGAGAAAAACTGACCTGGGGAAAAGACACAAGAAATTAATGAAAGGCACCTCAAACATAGAGAATTTATTGATGGATTATTCTAAGATAGATAAGTCCAACTATAAGGCTAAAGTTCAATTTTATGAAGAAAGAAGAGGCAAGATAAGCGAGCTTTTGACTAGGGATAAATTGGAGCTAGATATTGATTACACCTTTGCTTTATTTGAGCTGGGCAAGTATATTAAGTGCTTAGCGACGCTAGAGATATTGATAGAACAAGTGATCAGAGAGAACATTTTCAAATTAGATGGAGAAGATGTATTCCAGAGCTTGTTATTTAAGAAGTCTGCGTGTCATTATAATCTTGGTGAGCCAAAAAAGAGTATGCACGTATTACAAGAGCTGATCAAGATGAACCCCAAAGATGAGACTTATCAGATCTTCTTCAAGCGATGCAACCGTAATGAACTTAAGCAAGCATATAGGTGGATGAGTGGACTCGTCGTAGGACTTTTCTTACTGGCTGCATTTATAATATCTATTGAGCTACTGATTATAAGACCCTTTTATTTAGAAAGCGCTTTTATGGTGGAAATAACAAGAAATTCCATATTTATAGGTGCAATCGTGGTGCTCGCACTCAGAGAGTTTCTATTCTACCGATCCTTCTCCAAGAAACTCTCATTTCTGATAAAGTCATAAAGTAGCCATATTTGCCTTGCATAGGAGTTACCATTTATTTTCGGTGTCATAATGGCACAGAAAAACACTTCTATTGTGATGGAATAATATGTGATAATAGATAGTTGATAATATATGCTTGGCAAGACGAATTATCTTTGTCAAGTATTCACAGATAAGTAGATAAAGATGTTAAAACTATTCAAGAAAGTTTTTGGTACTAAGTACGATAGAGATGTAAAAGCTTACCAGCCTGTCATCGATGAGATAAACGATAACTTCGAGAGATATCACTCCTTATCCAACGATGAATTAAGGAATAAATCCACAGAGTTTAAAGCTAGAATTGCTGAGCACCTCAAAGGTATAGACGAAGATATCGATAACCTCAACAAGGAAGCAGAGGCAGAAGTCGACATGAACCAGAAAGAGGAACTATACAAAGAGATAGATGAAGCAAAGAAAGAAAGAGATAAACACCTAGAAAATATCCTCAAAGAAATACTCCCTGAAGCTTTTGCTGTTGTAAAAGAAACCTGTAGAAGATTCTCGACTAATTCAGAAATTACCGTGACTGCTACCGACCATGATAGGGAGTTAGCAACAAAGAAAGAGTACATCGCGATAAATGGTACGCAAGCGGTATGGCAAAATAGCTGGAAGGCTGCCGGAGCAGAGATCACCTGGAACATGATTCACTATGATGTACAGTTGATCGGTGGTATGACCTTGCACGAAGGTAAGGTGGCTGAGATGATGACAGGAGAGGGTAAGACCTTAGTAGCAACACTACCAGCTTATCTCAATGGACTATCAGGACAAGGAGTACATGTGATCACGGTCAATGATTATTTGGCAAGAAGAGATGGTGAGTGGGTAGGACCTATTTTTGAGTTCTTATTCTTGACGGTAGATTGCATAGATAAGTATCGACCACACTCAGGAGAGCGAGTAAAAGCATACAAAAGTGATATTGTTTACGGGACCAATAATGAATTTGGGTTTGATTACCTAAGAGATAATATGGTTCGCTCTAACTCAGAAAGAGTACAAGGCAAACATCATTTCGCGATGATAGATGAGGTGGATTCTGTTTTGATAGATGATGCACGGACGCCGCTGATCATCTCTGGTCCTGTACCTAAGGGCCAGGAAGAACAAGAGTACCTAGAGTTAAAACCAAAGGTAGAAGGCTTGGTAGCAGAGCAAAGAAAGCTGGCTACCGGATATCTTGCAGAAGCCAAGCGATTATTCAAAGAAGGAGCTATAGGTCATCAAGAAGGGGAGGCAGGATTAGCACTTCTAAGAGCTAACCGCGCACTTCCTAAGTATAGGCCCCTTATCAAGTTCGTAAGTGAAGATGGTGTGAAAGTAATGCTACAAAAAGCAGAAAACTTTTACATGCAAGAGCAATCTAAGAATATGCATCTGGTGGATGAGCCGCTCCTCTTTACCATCGATGAAAAAAATAGAAATGTAGAGTTAGTAGAAAAAGGTGCAGACTTTATGTCGCAAGGTGAGAAGGATAACAACTTTTTTATCATGCCAGATATCGCTACAGATATGCAACTGTTGGACGATGATGAAAAATTTAACGCTGTAGACCGTACCGAAGAGCGAGAAAAATTAGTACAAGACTTTTCGATAAAATCAAGAAGACTACACGGCGTTTCACAATTGCTAAAAGCATACACCCTTTTTGAAAAGGATGATGAATATGTAGTGATGGATGGTCAGGTAAAGATCGTCGACGAACAGACTGGAAGGATGATGGAGGGTAGAAGATATTCTGACGGACTGCACCAAGCTCTAGAGGCAAAGGAGAATGTAAAAGTAGGAGATATCACTCAGACCTATGCAACAGTGACCTTGCAGAACTACTTCAGGATGTACCATAAGCTAGCCGGAATGACCGGTACAGCCGAGACCGAAGCAAAAGAGCTCTGGGATATATACAAACTCGACGTCGTCGTGATACCTACCAACAAACCTATAGTCAGAGATGACAGAGAAGATCTGGTATATAAGACAGGGAGAGAAAAATATAATGCTGTTATAGAAGAGATAGGTAAATTAACTAGAGCAGGTCGCCCAGTACTAGTGGGTACGACCTCGGTAGAGATCTCAGAGAAGCTGAGTAGAATGCTACAGCTCAAGGGTATAAAGCACAATGTCCTTAACGCCAAGCAGCATCAGAGAGAGGCCGAAGTAGTAGCAGAAGCAGGTAAGGCAGGTAACGTAACGATAGCCACTAACATGGCAGGTAGAGGTACGGATATAAAAATATCTGACGAAGTAAAAGCTTCTGGGGGTCTAGCAATAGTAGCAACAGAAAGACATGATTCGAGAAGAGTAGATAGACAGCTAAGAGGTAGGGCAGGAAGACAGGGAGACCCTGGTTCATCACAGTTCTTTGTATCACTAGAGGATAACCTGATGCGACTATTCCGATCTGAGCGTATAGCTAAGATGATGGATAAGATGGGTCACCAGGAAGGAGAAGTGATTCAACACAGCATGGTCTCTAAGTCCATCGAGCGCGCGCAGAAAAAAGTAGAGGAGAACAATTTTGGAATCAGAAAGAGATTGCTAGAGTATGATGATGTAATGAACATCCAACGGGAAGCGATCTACTCCAAAAGAGATAATGCGCTATCGGGAGAAAGATTATCAATTGATCTACATAATATGTTTACCTCGCTTGTAGAAAACATTCTGGTAGACTACAGATCGGTAGATAATTATGATGGATTTAGAAATGAGTGCTTGAGGATACTTGGGGTAGATCCAGATATAGAGAAGGCATCATTTGATAACGGTAATGAAGCAGAGCTGATCGATAAATTACAAGTACAGACCAAAGAATTTTATGAAAAGAAAGGAGATAAGATAAAGGAGATGTTGTTCCCAGTAATCAAGCGAGTGCATGAGCACGAGGGACATAAGTACAAGAGAATAGCTGTTCCGTTTACTGATGGTTCTGCCAAACCGCTGCCTATCGCTGCAGAACTCGAAGAGGCGATCAACACTGATGGAGAATCCATCATGACAGACATAGAGAAAGCGGTTACACTTTCTATCATTGACGATAGCTGGAAAGAACACTTGCGTTCTATGGATGAGCTGAAAGAATCTGTACAGTCTGCCTCATTCGAACAAAAAGATCCGCTTGTGATCTATAAGATGGAAGCATATGATCTGTTTGAAAGGTTGATCTATAAAGTCAACGAAGAAGTGAGTGCATACTTGATGAAGGGAAGACTGGTGTTGAATGTAGAAGAAAATCTACAAGAAGCGAGAGAGCAAAAGACGGACCTTAGTAAAACCCAGACCAGTAGATCAGAGATGGCTGCTAAGGCTGCGGCAGCAGGAGTAAGCAGAAAGGCTAAACCAGAAACTTTTAAAAGGGTAGAAGAAAAGGTAGGTCGTAATGCACCTTGTCCATGTGGAAGTGGAAAGAAGTACAAGCAATGTCATGGCAAAAATTAATTTACTTTAGCACAATGAAAATTTATAGACTTTTCTTATTTGTTTCGTTAGGTATATCAATGTTTTGTGTAGATACCACAGCACAAGGAATACAAGTGACCGAACATGGCAGCATAAGGACGGTCATGGACCAATACATCAACCAAAACAGGAGCAATCCCAAGGTTGAGGGTTGGAGGATACAGATCATTTCTACAGATGACCGTAGAAAGATGGAATCCTTCAAAGAAAAATTTGAGCAATCGTATCCTGGAATGTTTCTAGAGTGGGAGCATAGAAACCCTTGGTACCTTGTTAAGGTAGGTGCTTTTAAAACAAAGCTAGAGCTACAGGCTTTCATACAAGAACTAAAAGATGATTTCCCCCAGGCAATTCCTGTTAAGGATCAAGTAAGCAAAGCAGAGCTAATAAGATAATACGAATTGATAACGCTAAGAGATGCCAGGTTACAATGCTTCCCCAGCCGCAGAAAGAACATTTGACTGGATCACATTTTCTACTTACCTAAGTTTAGTTATCGTAGGTATGCTGATGCTCTTTTCTACGGAGCAAGCGACAGTTAGTGACCTTTGGAATTTTAACTCTATCGTAGGTAAGCAAGCTATCTGGGTAGGAATTTCCCTTTCTGCGTTCGTCGTAGCGATCACTATAGATTGGCGCAACTGGGATACATTATCATATCCTATCTATATTTTAGGAATGCTTTTATTATTAGGTGTATTAATTTTTGGGACCAATATAAAAGGCTCTACAGCATGGTACTCTTTTGCAGGAGTCTCATTCCAGCCTTCAGAGTTTGCGAAGTTAGCAACAGCTGTTGCCTTAGCTAGTTTTTTATCCAACTACTCTTCAGACCTTAGAAAAGGTCAGACGATCCTGATTGCCTTTGGGCTCATTCTATTGCCAATATTATTAATACTAGCACAACCAGATTTTGGATCGGCAATGGTTTTCTTTTCTTTCTTTATCCTATTTTTTAGACTTGGCCTTACACCGGCTATTTATGTAGCGGGAATCATGATGGCATTAGTGTTCATCTTCTCGATCATGTATGATCCTTGGTTGGTCCTTGTTGGTTTATTGCTGTTGGGAGCAGTGGTCTTGCTTAGTAGAACACTCAATAATTTAAAGTTACTCGGTGCCACATTCATATTGATAGCGTTCTCGATCGGAGGATGGTACTTTGATGTCTTGAGAGAGGTTGCAATACTTTTTGGTGTAGTGATCGTGGGTATTATTTTATGGATCAATAATCCAGTTAATAGACAGTTGATATTCGCAGGTCTTCCGACACTAATGTTTTTGGCTTTGTTTGCTTTTGGTTCGTCTTTTACATTCAACAATGTATTGCTACCACACCAGCAAGAGCGAATTAATGTATGGTTAAGACCTGACTTAACAGACCCACAAGGAGCTAGATACAACATTATCCAATCACAACTTGCCATTGGTTCTGGAGGTGTTCAAGGCAAAGGATTTATGAATGGTAATTTCACAAAATTCAATTATGTGCCAGAACAAAACACAGACTTTATATTTAGCACAGTAGGAGAGGAGCAAGGATTTATAGGTAGTCTAAGTGTTATCATGTTATATGTCTTGTTACTTTTTAGGATCACTAATATTGCGGAGCGATCAAAGTTTAAATTCATAACAAACTATGGTTACGGTATAGCTGGAATACTGTTCATCCATTTTTTTATTAACATAGGGATGACGATGGGGATCATGCCGGTTGTTGGGATACCACTGCCTTTTCTAAGCAAAGGAGGATCTTCCTTACTAGTTTTTTCGATCATGATGGGTATCCTACTTAGGATGGACCTTGCTAGATATAAGCGTATATAATTATGAGTTTTAAAATAGAAGCTACAGACCCAGGATCCTCTGCTCGTGCAGGAGAATTAGTAACAGGCCATGGAACTATAAAGACACCGATATTCATGCCCGTCGGAACACAAGGAACAGTCAAGGCCGTACACCAAGAAGAACTGACAGAGCAAGTAAAGGCGCAGATCATTCTTGGTAATACCTACCACCTATACTTGAGACCTGGAATCGATGTTATCGAAGCTGCGGGAGGTCTTCATAAATTTATAAATTGGGATAAACCTATGCTTACTGACAGCGGTGGTTATCAGGTGTTTTCACTGAGTGGACAGCGTAAGCTCAAGGAAGAGGGAGCAATATTTAAATCACATATAGATGGTTCTAAGCACCTCTTCTCACCAGAGAACACTATAGATATCCAGAGAAGAATAGGAGCTGATATCATCATGGCATTCGACGAATGTACCCCATACCCTTGTGAGTATAATTATGCTAAACGATCATTAGCAATGACTCACAGATGGCTAGACCGATGTATTAAAAGATTCGATGAGACGGAGGCCCTTTATGGTTATGAGCAGACATTCGCTCCCATAGTGCAAGGAAGCACTTACAATGATCTAAGAGCAGAGTCCGCAGAAGTAATAGCATCGAAAGGAGCCAAGATAAATGCTATAGGGGGACTGTCTGTAGGAGAGCCTCACGAAGACTTGTATGCTATGACCGAACTGGTCTGTGATATACTCCCAGAGGATAAGCCACGCTATCTTATGGGTGTAGGGACTCCGAGCAACTTGCTAGAGTGTATTGCCTTAGGAGTAGATATGTTTGATTGCGTCCTACCGACAAGGAATGCGAGGCATGGGCATCTATACACATCAGCAGGAGTGATTAATATCAAGAACGTAAAGTGGAAAACAGACTTTAGTCCAATTGACCCCTTGTCTAGGTCAGCTACAAGTAGGAAACATAGCAAGGCCTATCTGAGGCACTTGTTCAATGTGAAGGAGCAGCTTGGGGCTCAGATAGCAAGTATTCACAACCTCAGCTTTTTCCTTTGGTTGGTGGAAGAATCTCGTAAGCAAATTATAAACGGGACATTCAAAGAGTGGAAAGACACACAGGTCAAACAATTAGACGTTAGACTATAAGGACTATGAATTAGCCATGCTAACTATTCTTGACAGATATATAATTAAAAAATACTTAAGCACTTTTTTCTTCGCTTGCTTACTGATCACGATGGCTTCTATCGTCATAGACTTCTCAGATAAGATCAATCGGTTCATAGACAAGGACTTGACGGTCAAACAGATATTAGTAGAATATTATTTAAATTTTATACCGTGGATCAATGGATTATTATGGCCGCTGTTTGCACTGATATCCGTTGTGTTTTTTACCTCAAGAATGGCGAAGGATACGGAGATCATACCAATGCTCGGTTCTGGAATTAGTTTCAATAGACTTGTAGTCCCTTACTTGATCAGTAGTTCTCTGATAGCTGGTGCACTATGGTATGGCACTAACTATTTGATACCCAAAACAACCAAACATAAAAATGAGTTTGAAGCAGAACATCTGAGTAGAAGCAAAAAGCAAAATTTATCAAATAATATTCATTTTTTTATCAGTCCTGATGCTAAGATCTATATAAAACATTATAAGAACCGGGATTCAACAGCTCAGAATTTTAGATTAGAGAATTATGATACGCTTGGAGTATTAACAGACCTTATACAGGCAGACAAGATAGCATTCAAAGAATATCCAGATGTCTGGACACTAGAGAATTATGTCAAGAGAGGATTTAGTGAACTGAATGAATCCATAGTGCTAGGCAAATCGGCAAAGCTAGACACGGCATTGAATTTTCAACCAAGTGACTTTGTACACTATACCAAACAGATGGAGATGATGACGACCTCTGAGCTCAAAGAATATATAAACGTGGAAGCATCACGGGGCCTCGACAATACAAAAAAATATCAAATAGAACTACAGCGGAGAATGGCGGATCCGTTTACTATTATCATCATGACATTGATAGGAATGGCTGTTGCATCCAAAAAGGTAAGAGGAGGTATGGGGCTTCATCTTGCGGTGGGGGTAGTGATAGGATCGGCTTATGTGATATTATCCAAATTCAGTAAAACATTTGCGGAGAACCTCAGTGTAACTGCAGAGGTGGGTATGTGGGCACCGAATGTGGTTTTTGGTATCATTGCGCTGTTCTTAATATTCAAAGCGCAAAAGTAATTTCAATTTAAAATGAAAGCTATAGTATTATTATTATTTTGTATTTAACTGATTATCAGGTTTTTATAAAAAATTATATTTATAATTTAAATTATTTTTTCATTTTGTCTAAGCTTTACTTGTCTTTTGTTTAACTATGGATTACCTTTATAGTATACCAAAAGAAAAAAACTATGTCAACAGTGGAATTCAGCAACAAATTTGAAGCACTCACGGGCTCTTTAAATTCATTTGCGTATAATCTGACCAAAAACGATGAAGACGCAAAAGATCTCTATCAGGAGACAGCTTTCAGAGCAATGACCAATAGAGAAAAATTTCAACCAGGTACTAACCTTAAGGCTTGGTTGTTTACAATAATGAAAAACATCTTCATCAATAACTATCGTAAGAAAGTTAAGCGTAATACTATCGTAGACTCTACAGATAATATGTATTTCATTAACTCAGGTAGTGTAATAATATCTAATGGTGCAGGATCAAATATTTTGATGCAAGAGTTGCAGAGAATGATTGCAGAACTAGAAGATAACATCAGGATACCTTTCATGAAGCATTATGAAGGATTTAAGTATCAAGAGATAGCAGACGAATTAGACCTTCCGCTAGGTACTATCAAGTCGAGAATCTTTTTTGCTAGAAAAGCACTCAAGGCAAAGATCTTGAATCATTATGGAGATTTTAATCTGGTAAGAAGTAAGTTAATAGCATAATATAGTATCAGTAATCTTATTAAGTAAAGGCGCTTGTCATAATTGATTAGCGCCTTTGCTATTTTATACCTTTTACAATGGAAAACGACACGTATATTTCACTATACTTATTCAATCTCTTCGTTGAAAATACTCGTGATAGCTCTATCCCTGTGTTTTTCGCCTTGACCTTGCATAGGTATTGGTAATACCTAATGTGAAATTTTCAAACATAAATGATATCAGAGGTGGATAAGAAGATATTTAGAAAGCAACTTTTTCTTTGGTATGATAATAACAAAAGGAACCATCCATGGATGCAGCATCGAGACCCTTACAAAATATGGTTGTACGAGATCATCATGCAACAAACAAGGATCAGCCAAGGCACACCATATTTTGATAGATTCGTAAAGCGATATCCTACAGTACAAGTTCTAGCCAGCGCGGATATAAATGATATACTCAAGTTATGGGAGGGATTAGGATATTATAGTAGAGCTAGAAACCTACATACTGCCGCAAAGCAAATTTGTGCAGATCATGGTGGTGAATTCCCGACTACCAGTCAAGAACTTTTAAAATTGAAGGGTATAGGAAAATATACCAGCGCTGCTATAGCTACGTTTGCCTATGATGAGAATGTAGGTGTCGTAGATGGGAATGTCTACAGAGTACTGGCGAGAGTATTTGGGATAGAAGAACCCATAGATCAGAGTCAAGGAAAAAAGACATTCGATACACTAGCCCAAAGATTAGTAGATTCTAAAAAACCGGCGCTTTATAATCAAGCGATCATGGATTTTGGAGCCCTGCAATGCACGCCAAAAAAAGTGCAATGTGGTACTTGCCAAATGCAATCTGGTTGTTACGCGTATAACAATAACAAGGTGGACACCTTACCAGCGAAGTCAAAAAAGCTGATCAAGAAGACCCGGTTTTTTAGCTACATGGTAATATCCTCAAGAGACAATACCGTAGTCAGACAAAGAGTTAATAAGGATGTGTGGCAATTACTTTTTGAGTTTCCATATATCGAAGAGGTGAAATCAAAAGATTTAACTAAGCAGAAGATCAAGAAATGGCTATCCACAAATATCGGATATAGAGCTTCGTTCGAATGGAAGAATGAGCAAAAGGTATATAAACAACAACTTACCCATCAGACAATAATAGGATCTTTTTATAAGATTGAACTCCAGAGTGATTTAGTGTTGGACCCTCCATACGAACTTACTACTCCAAATAACTATCGCCAGTACGCCTTCCCCAAGATCATAGATTGTTATTTGAGTGATAATTCAATATCTTTATTTAAATAAATATAAGACATGCTTAATAAAGTAATATTAGTTGGTAATCTAGGTAAGGACCCAGAGGTTAGACATTTAGAGAGTGGAAGTGCTGTAGGTAAATTCTCATTAGCTACTAACGAAAGCTATAAGGATAAAGCAGGAGAGTGGCAGACAAACACAGAATGGCACAATATCGTCTGCTGGAGGAACCTAGCAGAGAGAGCAGAAAAATCTCTAAAGAAAGGTAGCTTGATATATCTAGAAGGAAAATTGACTAGTCGAAAATGGCAAGATCAAGAAGGTAATGATAAGTACATAACCGAAGTGGTGGCTGGTATGTTTAGACTATTAGAGAAAAGAGAAAGTAGTGGGGACGGTTATAACAGTAATTTTCCTGCAGCAACAGATGAATTGCCTACAGGAGGTATGAGTGCAGCACCTGCACAAACAGTAGCAAAAGATTTCTCGGAAGTAAAAAAAGAAGACGATCTACCATTCTAATTGTAATGACATAGCTTATAATATTATCTAACTAAAACATCCACTTTGGAATCGGAGCCCCCGGATTCGGATCATTATATACAACTATACTTTCTTCTCATTTCTACTCCAGGAATAATAATTCTGATAGCTGTCTTGATTATTTTGCTGATATGCTCCGCTCTCGTATCAGGATCAGAGGTAGCATACTTTTCATTAGGGCCTAATGATATTAAAGACTTAAAAGAGGAAAAGACAATTAAGAATACCCTCATTTTAAACTTAAAAGAGAAGCCTCAAGAATTATTGGCTACTATTCTGATCGTTAATAATTTCGTCAATATTGCGATAGTTATTTTGACTGACCAGATACTCAGAAGCATTTTTAGAGATGGCACATTCGATCAGTGGTCGAGATATTTAGAATTAAATGTCGGACTACTATCTGCGGAAACTTTTGTGCATATCATCAGCTTCTTACTTACTATCCTGTTAGTGACCTTCCTCCTTGTGCTGTTTGGAGAGGTAACACCAAAAATATATGCAAATGTAAACAAGATGGGCTTTGCACAAACGATGAGCAGGCCGCTAACGATACTGACTATAGGGTTGAGTCCGCTTAGTAGGTTCATGGTCAAGAGCACTAATCGTATAGAACACCGGCTAGGTAAAAAACAATCTACTCAAGCTGAGACGAAGGAGGAGTTAGATAAAGCTATCGAGCTCACAGTCTCCCGGGAAGATAGTACAGAAGAAGAAGCGGATATCCTCAAGGGAATCATTAAGTTCAATGATGTAGCGGTCAAGCAGATCATGAAGTCGAGAGTAGATGTAGTTGCACTGGACATAGGTATGGATTATGATACTATCATGAGCACCATCAAGGAATCTGGCTATTCTCGATTGCCGGTAATCGATGAAGATTTTGATAACATAAGAGGAATTTTATATATAAAGGACCTGATAGACCACTCTGATGAGCCTAGTAATTATAACTGGCAGCAGCACATACGTAACAATATCTTATACGTACCGGAGGCTAAGAAGATCAACGATCTACTAAAACTATTCCAACAGAAGAGAATGCATATGGGCGTAGTGGTAGACGAGTATGGAGGAGGAGCAGGGATAGTGACCCTAGAGGATGTTATGGAAGAGGTACTCGGTGATATCACTGACGAATTTGACGATCATGAATCAGCGGACTATATCAAGATCAACGACCATAATTATATATTCGAGGGTAAGACTATGCTTAATGATGTGTGTAAGATAATAGGTGTGGAGACGGCTGAGTTTGATAAGGTCAGAGGGGATGCGGATTCTCTTGCTGGTATTGTGCTAGAGCTAGTAGGTCAAATCCCCAAGATGGACCAAGAGATGGAGTTTGAGCGATTTAAGTTTAAGATCATCTCTGCATCTAAAAAAAGAGTAGAAAAGATCAAGATAACTATAGAAGATATTGTCTATGAAGAAGACTAGCAATTTACTTTGCCTAATATTATGCGTGATCATAATTTTCTCTTGCAGAGAGGAGGCAGTTATTTTACCAAAGCCACGAGCCTATCCTAAAGTGGAGTTTCCAAATAAAGTATATGAGAAGGTCCAATTAGAGGATTGTGCTTTTCAGTTCGAAAAACCAGTATATAGTAATGTGGTCAAGGATGAATTTTTCTTTGATGAAAAAACACCAGACCCTTGTTGGTTTGATATAGTCTATCCTCAGTTTAATGGAAAACTACATTGCAGTTATTATCCGGTAGATGGGAGAGTAGTTTTTGACAGTTTAGTTACCGATGCATTTGAGCTAGTCAGTAAGCATCGTATCAAAGCAAATTATCGTGATGAATTTAGAATTGACAAAGGAAATAATGTATCTGGAATTTTGTTTGACCTAGGAGGGCCAGTTGCCTCTCCTATGCAATTTTTTCTAACTGATTCTACGCAGCATTTTTTTAGAGCCGCTCTTTACTTTGAGAATAAGGTCAATCCAGATTCCATGAGTATTATCCACGAATTTGTAAAAGAAGACATCTCTAAAATGATCGATAGCTTTTCTTGGGACTAGCTTTTATCTATGATCAGATGCCTGCCTCTAGGACTGCTGAAACTTTCATTCGTGAGAATTGTCCGTACTTATATAGTCAAGGCTAAACACAAGTATTTATTTTTTAGAATTATGGCCTAAAATAAAATCAGCGTAACACTTCATAGCGTCACGCTGATTTATAGAATTATTTTATTCTTAGATTTCATCATGTTGTTCTTACTATAACAACTTGATGAAAGTTAGTATTCTGTAATTATGCTTCTTCAGTAGCAACTTCTTTTGTCTCTTCTTTCTCGGCTTCTACCTCAGGCACTTCTTCCTCTAGTTCTCCTTTTAAGTGAGCTTTGATCTTACCTTCGATCTCTACTGCTAGTTCAGGGTTATCTTTTAAGAACGCTTTAGCACCTTCCCTACCTTGGGCGATCTTTGCTCCTTGGTAGCTGTACCATGATCCACTCTTTTTGATAACATCTAGTTCTGCTCCTATGTCTACGATCTCTCCTACTTTAGAGATACCTTCTCCAAATGTGATCTCGAATAAAGCCAGTCTGAATGGCGGAGCTAATTTGTTCTTAACAACTTTTACTTTCACTGGGCTACCAGTCACGTTACCTTCTTTGTCTTTGATGGCAGACCCAGATCGTCTGATATCTAATCTGATAGATGCGTAAAATTTAAGTGCATTACCACCAGTAGTAGTTTCTGGATTACCGAACATAACACCGATCTTCTCTCTCAGCTGATTGATGAATATGCAGCAACATCCTGTCTTACCGATAGAAGCGGTCAGCTTTCTCATTGCTTGAGACATAAGTCTTGCCTGTAGACCCATCTTAGAATCTCCCATCTCACCCTCGATCTCAGCTCTAGGTACAAGAGCCGCTACAGAATCAACGACCAAAATATCTACTGCTCCAGAGCGAATTAAATTCTCTGCTATCTCCAAAGCCTGCTCACCGTTATCTGGCTGCGAGATCAATAGGTTCTCCGTATCAACTCCTAGTGCCTCAGCATATATTCTATCAAAAGCATGCTCTGCATCGATGAAGGCTGCTATTCCACCGGCCTTCTGACATTCTGCGATCGCATGTATTGCTAGTGTTGTTTTACCAGATGATTCTGGTCCATATATCTCTACTATTCTTCCTCTAGGGAAACCTCCTATGCCTAAGGCAACATCTAGACCTAACGACCCAGAAGGGATGGCATCGATCTCTACCACTTGCTTGTCACCAAGCTTCATGATGGTACCCTTACCGTATGTTTTTTCTAGTTTATCGAGCGTAAGATTAAGCGCTTTTAGCTTTGCTTCTTTTTCTTTTGACATTGGATATTAAATTAGGTGTGTGAGTGGAATAACCTCTGTGGTTATCGCAAATAATAATTAGTAAGTAAATAAACAATACATTGTTAATTCACTTATACTTACAAATTTAATATTTAAAGCTTATATACCCTGAATTGGGCATAAAAAAACCCCTTAATGTAAAGTAACATTAAGGGGATAGAAACATTTCTCTTTGGTTCTTTAACAACTCACCTTAGCAGGTTTTCTGCTGTGATCGAGTATTCTCTGGATGGACCTGTCTGACGGATTTAATTCTATCTCAGGTAACTTGTTGAAAGCACTCATCAATGTAGCACACTGATTAGCTAGTACAACGTTGTTTTCTAAAGCGTCTTCTATTTCAAACGTCTCTAGTACCGGTATTTCTTTGTAAATAAATTGAACTAAGTGTTCTTGAGAGTAAGGTTGCTCCATATAGTTGTTTTTGGTTGATAAAATAACTCATGTGGTATTATAAACTAGGCCGTAATGCCATTTATTGTTTATGTTTTGCAAAAAGGACGCCAAAGAGAAGCATTAAAGGCTAAATGCTTTTGGCACAAAGAAAAGAATGTTAAAAAAGGATTTCCGCACAATAATACTGTTGTGCTGATTTCACTTCAAGCAAGGATGCATGAAGAAGCGTAAGGTTTTTTTGTTGCTTAGCTTTAAAACAATACTCAAATAACCCAAGGTTCTATTGGATACTTGCCTCAAAAGGATAGTTGAAGCAACCCAAGGTTGTTTGGAGCGACCTCACTTCAAACTAATTATCAACCCGATACCAAGTCTGCGTCCTACCCATCAAGGAAAAACCAATATAGCCCCTCACTTTTAGTTCGTCAGGGTCATCACCTAGTGCAATTTTACATTTATATACTTTACCAGTTTTAGGGTCTAATATTTTTCCACCATCATAGGTACCATTCTTATTTTTCATGTTCCAGATGATCTCCATTCCAACTAGAGGAGCGTTTTTTTTATCTCCCTCGCACTCAAGACATTTATCGCCTTCTGCTGAGTCGAGTAGCTTGATGATCTTTCCTTGTAATTTCCCATCGACTTCTTTTAGTTCTAGATGAGACTTGTCTAATCCATCGACATCATCTACCGTCTTCCAAACACCAACTACACTCTGACCCGATAGGCTGAGTGAAATAACAGAAACCAATAAACATAAGGTGATTCTCATGATGTTAATTTAATGAAATACAATGATCGTGCTTTGTAGCTTCAAAAAGGGTTATCAATTTGTTAAGCATCGGATAACCAGTGTGGTTCTTTGTGTCTCTTCCATCTAGTTCTACGATAGGAGTAAGCTCTCCCATCGTACCAGTACAGAAAAACTCATCTGCATTGTAAAGTTCGGTTAGGGAAATGTTTCTTTCTTCGATAGTGATATTATTGTTTTTACAGATTTCGATTATCAGTCCTCGCGTAATGCCATGTAGACAAGCAGAGGCAAATGGAGTATATACTTTTTCTCCTTTGACCATAAAAATATTGGTCCCGTTAAGCTCTGCTGCGAAACCGAAATAATCTAACATCAATGCGGCATCTTTCCCTGCAACATTGGATTGGATCTTTGCTTGTATGTTGTTGAGTAAATTGTTGTGGTGAATTTTAGAATCCAAGAACGAAGGATTGTTTCTTCTGATGGTACTCGTGAAGACAGTGATGCCATGCTCGTTATCATATACCGGCGGTTTCCATTCTGGGAGGATGATCAGACATGATCCCTGCTGGTTTAACCTTGGGTCCATACCAGAAGTAACTTTCTCTCCTCGAGTTAAGGTCAACCTTATATGAGTGTCTTTATTCATATCATTGGCATCAAGTGTTTCCTTTATTGCATTTTTAATAAAAGCAATATCTGGAACATCGGTAAATGCCAAGGCTTTAGCGGATTCGAAAAGACGATTTAAATGACGGTCTAGCAAGAAGATACCGTTAGGGTAAACTCGCAGCCCTTCCCATACTGCGTCGCCACCCTGCACTACACTATCGAATACGGAGACCTTGGCCTCATCGCGAGGGTATAGTCTGTCTTTGACCCATACTTTGATATCCTTATTTCGCTCATCAAACTTTTGTAACATAGTTATGCTTTTATAGAGTGTTCATACATTTTATGGTAATAGACATTTGCTTCTTCACACAAAGGCATTAAATGCGCTGGTAAGATGCGATCTTTTTTTCTTTGTTTCTCCCATCCAGATGATCGGTGTACATTTTCATACCAATATTTAGCCCAGACACCATCTTCTGGACGAGGACCAGAATCCCAGCTGATCATTGTTAGGTCAAAAGGAATATCAAGTCTATCACAAATGATACGTAGGACCTTGGTTGGGTTTTTAAGTAGTTCATTAGAATCGACAACAATAGGATAAGAAACGGCTCCTTCGAAATCGTTAAATATATCCCACTGCGCCTTCACACCGATATCTCTCATCGTTGGCTTAGGTATTACTTTGGCAAATGACGCAATGAGTTGCTCAGGAGACCTGATTAGGAATACGTTCTTAAGTCTAGAAGCAAAACTACGATCAATGCCTTCAAGATGATGAGCCATATTTTTTATAAATAGGATTTCAGTTGGATATTCGCTGAAGATGAATTTATCTAGAATTTCTTCGACCGTATGTGGTAAGGCATTCAGAATTTCTTCTTGTCCAGGGTGTACGATATCTACTCTGGATAGGTAATTAGCATAAAAGGGTTCGTCCACAACAGAAGTATCTTTCCTGTTGCCAAATGCGTACATCAGGGCAGTAGAAATATTTCGAGGACTTGATATAAGATGGATACGTTTCAAATAGTCAGACTACAAATAATCAGATCAAAGGTGTTCTCCAGGATGCCAAAAAAGTAATTTAAAATCTACTACTCTATGATTCTTGACTTTCACTCCTTCACTTTCTAATAGTTTTCTCATCAGCGAAGGTGGCTTGAACTTTCCTCTGCCTGTCAACTCTCCTATTCTGTTAGTAACTCGGTGAGCAGGTATGTCTCCATTGCCAGAGAGATTACACTGACTGAGGGCTCTACCGACCATCCTAGCAGAACCTAAGGCCAGGTAGTCTGCAATGGCACCATAGGTGCTTACATTGCCGACCGGTATCAAGCGGGTAATTTCATAGATATCCTCGTAATAGTGATTCTTCATTACAACAATAATAATACATGTAAATTTACATTTGAAGTTAGGATCTATGTTGAAAATTAAAGTAATAGCAGATAATATTTTAAACCTTACAGATGCGAGATACTTTGCAGCTTATGGTGTGGATTATTTGGTTTTTAACCAAGAGGAGATTCCTCCTCAGACTATAAGAGAAATTAAGGATTGGGTAGAAGGAGTAAGCATTTTATTAGATGTGCGGACACAACTGACTCCATCACTTTTGGACTTTATACTTAGTTTATCTCCAGAAGGATATGTATCTGACGATGTGGATTTGCTTAATGACTTAAAGCGCCAGTTACCGGAAGCGACTTTCTTTATGCGAGAAAAAAATGGTAATCTGGTCGATCTTGCAAATAAAGAAGCTATGCCATACGTCAAACTAGGTAGCTCACCAGAATCCTTAAAAGAAATAATAGAATCAGAGAATATATCAGGTATCATAGTAGAAGGAGAGCCTGAAGAGAAAGTGGGCTTTAAAAACTTTGATGAGCTAGACGAAATATTCGAACTGATAGCGATTTGACTCTCATGAGATTTAAATTGTTATTAGTGTTTTTCCTGGTCTCGATACTGTGCCAAGCACAGCATGTGAAAACTTACCACCTGAGTAAAAACAAGGAACTTACTATCGGTGCAACATGCCTAGTTTTAGGGATAACAGACCAGGTCTTATCAAAGAACCTAAAGCCACTTCAAGCTACGGAGATATTAAGCTTAGACGCTAATGACCTGCCTTCTTTTGACCGATCTAGCACCAGACAAAACTCTACCAAAGCAAAAGAACTCAGTGATGTTTTTGAGTATTCCGTTTTCTTTATTCCTGTCCCGCTGTTACTTTCTAATAAGATAAGAGAAGAAGCCAAAGAAGTAGGAGTCATGTATTTAGAAGCGTTTTCGTTGAACTTGTTTAGCACACAATTTGTAAAGTTTGTCTCTCATCGCACAAGACCTTTTATGTATAATGAATCTATACCGATAGCTGCTAAGCAAACTGTTAATGGGCGGAAGAGTTTTTATTCTGGTCATGTATCTCATACTGCGACCTTAAGTATTTTTACGGCGAAAGTTTTTTCTGACTTTTACCCAGAGAGTAAGTGGAAGCCCGCGGTTTGGGCAACAGCATTTGCAATCCCTATGACGACAGGCTACTTGAGATATAAGGCTGGTCAGCATTTCCCTAGTGATATAGTTGTCGGTTTGGCAGCAGGGAGTTTGATAGGTTATTTTGTGCCCGAGCTACACAGACTAAAGTTATCAATACCGGAAGACTTAAGTCTCAACTCAACTCATAATGGATTGTCGCTAGTCTATACTTTTTAAGAAGTATCAACCTTCATATAAAAACCTGAAGGCGATCACTTGTGCAAGCACGCCAACTAGATATCCCATATAAACATCCTGTCTTCTGTGAGCATTGAGATGTAATCGTGATGTACCAACCAGGCCAGCAAAAATGATAGACAGAAATAAGATCAGGTCAAGACTGATAGAATAAACACCTAGCGGACCAAAATTAAAAGAGAAGACCTTATAACTAAAGTAGGTCCGTATCAAAAAAACCATAGCCACTAGGCCACCCATACCAACAGTATGTAAACTTATTTTAGAAAAATTATTGATAAAAAAAGCAATGAACAAAGCTATGGTAGCGCCCAATACAAATATTGAAAATGCAGAAGGAACGATACTATTTTGGCGAATGTTGACGAATAACCACAGATAAAAAACACCAGTGATGATCAGGGGCATTACGCGCTCTTTGCGGTCCTTGATCTCGAAGCTGTCTATAAACCCTACAAGCTTCATGACAAGGATAGTAAAGAGAGGAAAAAAGACGGATAACAAAAAGACGGAGATAAACAAAAGCCCTTTTTGAGTACTGTCTTGAATACCAAATAAATATGGATTTACCAGAAAGAGGAGTATCAAGACATAGTTAAGTATGAATATGGGGTGAAACAAGGAAGAAACTAGTCGTGACAGGAAGATCATTCTTCAAATTGACGTGTAATTACAATTTATATAACAGTGCAAATGTAACTTGATAAATCGAAAAGGCGTTTTAGTATTAATATTACAATTGGAGTGTTTACATGAGATTATTTCAGATATATATAATATTAATTTTTGCGTGCTCTGTGGGTGCACAATCTACTCTGGGAGACAGCACGATCATAGATGTCTATAAAGATTCCTTAGAACTTATCGAAGATTATGATCTAGGGAACAAAGCAGATACGCTAGAGACACAATATGTAGAGATAAGGGGCAAAGTATATCCAGTCCTCATATCCGAGGGGGACACTATGGTCTTAGCGGAAATAGATGATGTAAGCATAAGCTCTCCTAGGAAGTTTGATAACTCGGATGATTATAAACGCTATAGAAAGTATAAATACTATGCTGCCAAAGTATATCCTTATGCACTAGAGGCGATCAAGGTTTATAAGGACATAAACTATGCTACTAGAGACATGAGCAGAAGGAAGCGCAAAAAATATATAAAGGCCATGAATAATGAGCTCAAGCAAAAGTTTGAAGACCCCCTAAAAGGCCTATCAAAGACGCAGGGAAAGATATTGGTCAAAATGATCGAGCGAGAATTGGATGTGAAAATGTATGATGTGATCAGGGAATTCAGAGGCAGGTTTAAAGCCGTATACTGGAATCAATCGAGCAAACTATTAGGTTATCGATTAAAGCATGGGTACTACAAAGGAGAAAATCCTATTTTGGACATTGTATTGCAAGATTTTGATATCTCATATGAGGTAGCTGTAGAAGAATAAAGTATGTCTGAGAAATTTATAGGTAAGTCATTAGAAATAGAAGGAGATTCGAAGCAAGGAGAAGTTGCATGGCGAAGCCCATCTAATATTGCGCTGGTCAAGTACTGGGGTAAACATGGTAGGCAATTACCTCGGAACCCTTCGCTGAGTTTTAGCTTGAGTAATGCATATACAGATATGCAAATTAAGTATGTTGTAAGGAATGAGGAAAAAGCTACAGCTTCGATAAACTTCTTATTCGAGGGCACCAAAAATGAGGCGTTTGAAACTAGAATTCAGAAATACCTGGACAGTATTATTCTATTCTACCCCTTCCTTAAGCAGGTAGATTTAGAGGTTGAAAGCCAAAACTCATTTCCTCACTCATCGGGCATAGCTTCATCTGCGTCTAGTATGAGTGCACTAGCGCTCTGTCTTACTGATATTGAATATGGTCTTGCTGATAAAGAGATGGATGAAGGATTTTTTCACAAGGCGTCTTTCATTGCGAGGCTGGGAAGTGGCAGTGCTAGTAGGTCTGTATATGGTGATTTTTGTATTTGGGGTACTACTAGCCTACACGATAAATATTCTGACGATTATGCTGTTTCGTTAGATAAGGTAAATCCTGTATTCGAGAAGTTACATGATGATATTTTGATCGTGAGTTCAGCAGAGAAGTCTGTTTCTTCCACCGCAGGACATGGGCTCATGATAGACAACCCTTATGCAGAAATAAGGTATGCGGAAGCAAGAAAAAAATTAGTATCCTTAGCAGGTATAATTGACGGGGGAGATATAGAAGCATTTGGAAAAATAGTCGAAGAAGAAGCCTTATCACTCCATGCGCTAATGATGTGCTCTGATCCGTCTTATGTTTTGATGGAGCCTGCTTCTTTACAAATAATTAACGAGATAAGGAGCTTCCGGAATGAAACAAAAACGCCAATATTCTTCACCTTAGACGCTGGACCTAATGTGCATGTGATCTACCCGGATAGTGTAAAAGTAGCGGCACAAGAATTTGTGAAAGGGGTGCTACTAGAACATTGTGAAGATGGACGACATATTTTTGATATGATGGGGGATGGCCCTCAGAAAATCACCTATTCTAATAGAGCATAAAATGAGAAAGTATATTTTGTTTTTCTTCTTGGTATTTGGTCAGCTAGGTATAGTTGCTCAGGTAGATGTGCAGAGTAGTGTGCAAAAGCAACTCAACTTCAATGAGAAGATCAACAGAATGCTCTCTTTTTCTGTGCCATTCATATCCGTAGGGGAGTTAGAAAAAGACAAAGAAGAATACATCATTTTAGATAGTAGAGAAGAAGAAGAATATGCGGTAGGACACATCGAGG